>JAEEGF011719413.1_pt1 | contig 40078 bp, 33 predicted proteins | sample 9134171 | NCBI WGS metagenome assembly JAEEGF01 (sample SAMN16246542, study PRJNA631951) | gut metagenome | biome: gut microbiome; feature: rumen; material: AP-attached | host: Bos | place: Iran: Karaj | collected 2018-10 | reverse complement strand
TGTGTACTCTGCAGGATACTCATCACCAAAGTAGAATGTTCCCTTGGTCTCGCCTGCGATCTTAAGAACAACCTTAGCCATGTTGCTGTTATTTGAACAGCCGCGAAGTGTTACATCGTGTGTGCCATAAGCAAAGTACTGATCAAAACTTGCTGTGTCGTTGTTTGCATAAAGTGCAACGCCGCTGAATGGGCTATTGATTGTGCCTGCGTACTGGCCGCTGAGAGTCATGCTCTCGCACTCAACCTTGTTGGTGTTCTGGCTGGTCTCGCCACCCTGATTTCCGGTGTTTCCACCCTGATTTCCGGTGTTGCCGCCCTGATTGCCGCCACCTGCTGTCTCGCCGGTGCCTGCTGCCTTCCAGTAATCGAACTCAAAGCTTCCGTTAAATACAAAGCAGATGTTCTTAACGCCTGATACGCTCTTCATGGAGCCTGTAAACTCGGCGTTCTTGCCATTTGTATTGGAAAGATTGATTGTTCCAAGGAGATTTCCGCTTGCGCTGTTCTCTCTAACCTGGATTGTGCCGCTACCTCTGCTGTTAACGCTGACTGTGATTGAGCTAAGGCCCTTGGAGAAGTTAACTCCCTTAACCTTTGTGTAGTCACCGTTAGAAATGTTATCAACCCATGCTGCGCCTTCGCCATTGCCTGATACTTTGATTCCGCTCTGTGTGAACATTGTCTCAGCCTGAACTGCTGAGTAGGGATCTACGTATGAGGTCTGTGAAACACCTGACATAGTAGGTGTAAGTCCGCTGATTCTGCCACCTGATACATTGATCTTATCGATCTGAGTTGTTCTGTAGCCAAGGCTCTTGCCGATAAGCTTAGACTCAACTGATCTTGTGTGATAAGCCATGTAGTAGCTGCCCTTGAACTCGAAGATGTGGTGGTGGTTGTTTCCTGTTGAACCTGAGAAGAATACTCCGGGGTTCTTCATAACCTCACCCTGATATGTGAAAGGTCCCATAGGGCTTGAGCTTGTCATGTACTCAATTGCTGCGTTGTTGAAACCGTTTGAGCAGTTCCAGTTGGAGCAATATGAATAGTAATATGTGTTACCAATCTTGTTGATGCCTGAATCTTCGAAAAGATAAGGAGCATCGATAGTTGCAGCAGAGCCAGATGTGCTGGTCATGTTAGAACCGAGCTTGATAACTCTTGCTGTCTTAGGATGTGCGTTCTGACCTGATGGAACACCGCCACCGAAATAGAGATATCCCTGTCCGTCTGAATCTACAAGTACTGCAGGATCAAAGAGCCACTCAACTCCGCTGCATCCTGCTGTCTGTCTTGTGATAAGTGCCTTACCGATAGGATCTGACCAAGGTCCTGTCGGGCTGTCAGCAGTAAGTACGCCGATGCTGCTGGCATTGTTTGCGAAGTAAAGGAAGAATTTATCCTTACCGTTGATTTTCTTGGTAGCGATACATGGAGCCCATGAATTGGAAGCCCATCTTGCTGCACCGCTGCTGCCTGCTACTTTGAAGCTGCCATGGTCAGTCCAGTTGACCATATCCTTAGATGAATAGCAGTTCAGTGTGTTGATCTTGCCGTAAGTGTTCTCGTTGTTACCAGCCAGTTCCTGAGTGTCATTGGTAGTATAAATATAGATTGTGTCATTATACACCAGTACTCCGGGATCTGCGCCGTAGTTCTGTGTTACAAGCGGGTTGTTCTCGTTGTCGGCCTTAACATAGCTGCCGTTAACAACGCTTGCCGCCTGCACTGTTGTGCTATTTCCAATGACTGCTCCCCCAAACAGCATCAGACATAGTGCTAACGCTAAACGTTTTTTCATAGCTACCCCTTTCCAAATATTATGTTTATTAGCTCGAGCACCCTCATTCTACCAATTATGAAAGTGGTTACACTTATCAAATATTGCGTTTTGTTGTGCATCCATTGCTAATTTATGACTTTTTTGTAATATTTTCCAATCCTTGCCAAAAGCGGCATTTTAACGCGCTAAAGGGGATATGTGAACTGTATTTGGAAAAAGGTTTTATTTCTATTTTTGTAACATTTTGTGTGTAATATTGAGCATTTAGAAATATTTGTTATTTCGTTTATTCTTTCCTGAGAATCAATATTCCATTAGCCCCGAGGAATCCGTTCAAACCCTCTCCAGTTCTCCATTTGCGGGAATATATAACTTCGTCAAAATCCACTGTATCGATCTCAACTTCTTTTTCTTCACAGTTAAGATAAATCTGAATAGTCTCATTTTCACCTATCTTTTCATAAGAAATGACTCTGTCTCCGTAAACGTCATTTGGGAAATGGAAATTTCTGCTCTTGCAGGACTGCAGACTCTGTCTCATGGAGATAAGCTTCTTCATCTCGCTGATCTCAGCGTCCTTTTTTCCGGAATCTATCTCATCCCAGGGCATGCATCTTCTGCAGTCAGGGTCATAGCTTCCCTCCATGGCCACCTCGGTGCCGTAGTAGATACAGGGGCTTCCGGGCATGGTGAAAAGAACAGCCAGCTGCTGATAGAAAATATCTATATTGTTCTCCGCCTTATCCAGGAGCCTGTTGGTGTCATGGGAATCCAGCAGGTTAAAAAGAACGTCGTTGACCTGGGAATAATACATGGTAAAGCATCTGTTGATGTCATACTCGAAGGTCTCCCTTCCTCTGTTCTTGTACACCCAGAAATCCGCAATAGCCGTGGAAAGAGGATAATTCATCACAGAGTCGTACTCATCTCCCAAAAGCCATGTAATGGAATCATGCCAGATCTCTCCCAGAAGATAGAAGTCATCCTTCAGGTGGCTGGTCATGTATCTCACTGCTTTAAGGAAGGAATGGGATATCTCATTGCCCACGTCGAACCTCAGTCCATCTATATCAAAGGTCTCTATCCAGAACTTTATGATGTCCAGAAGATAGTCCTGAACCTCAGGGTTATTGGTATTGAGCTTTGGCATATACCGGGCAAAAGCGAAGGAATAATACCTGCCGTCCCTGGTATCACCGTCCTGTTCCACTGGCCACCTGTTGACCATGTACCAGTCCGCATACTTAGAATCACGGCCCTTTTCCAGGACATCGATCCACATGGGGTGATCTGCTCCGGTGTGGTTAAATACCGCATCCAGCATGACTCTGATGCCCATGTCGTGGGCCTCCTTCACCAGCATCCTAAGGTCCTCATTGGTACCAAAGTGAGGATCCACCTTCTTATAATCCCTGGTGTTGTATTTGTGGTTACTGGTGGACTCAAAGACAGGATTGAGATACAGGCCTGTGATGCCAAGATCTCTGAGATAAGGGAGCCTGTCCCTGATTCCCCTGATATCTCCGCCGTAAAAATCGTGGAAATCCACCTTGCCGCTCTGCCAGGGCAGCACGTTTTCCGGATCTATGCTCTTATCGCCGTTGCAGAATCTCTCCGGGAAGATCTGATACCACACAGTATCGTTGACCCAGGCCGGGGTCTTGCAGACATCCGCAGGGTTCATCCAGGGCATGATGAAATAAGACAGGGTCTTGCCGGTCTGATCCATTTCCTCCTTAGTAAGGAAGCCGTCCTCGAAGAAGAACATGCACTCCTCTCCTGCGTGGAGCTCGAAATAGTATTTGCATCTCTTGTACTGAGGCTGCAGGGTTGTGGTCCACCAGACATGGTTCTTGAGACGCTTCTTATAAACAATCTCCTCTCTCTGGCCGTTCCACTGCTCGTTTCCGCCCATAATTCCCGCATCATAGGGATCGCCGTATATAATGTAGACCTTGTCTATGTCATATCCGGTCTTGATGTTGATAATCAGGTTATCCTGGTCAAGAGGATAACAGTATTGTTCAGACATTCTGTGATATATTGCGCTTAATAACATAGTATTCTCCTTTCGGAAAACGTTTTCCGTGCTAATGACAATATATCTTATTATCGAAAAAATGGCAATGCTTTTTTATGAAAAAAATCCAAAATTCATACTAAAGTTTCAGCTCAACCTGTCGATATACCTTCTGAAAAGTTTGGAAGGAGGATTCTCATAAATGGATTTAGGTTTCCTTGCATCTGCAAACAGTATCACAAATAAGTATTTTTCACAGAATGTATCATCTCAGCAGAACGCTGAAGGTATGGCAATAGACGGCGATACCAGGAAGAAATTTGGCGATGAGTTTGAAAAAGCCTATGATTCCATGGTATCAACCAAGATTCTCAGCACGAATATGCGTCAGAACTATGAGGCAGCCCACCAGGATTCCTTCAGGGAACACGCATCCCGCCTCAGCTACTCCATCGATAATCGCGTCATAGATATGCTCCAGTTGCAGCTCTCTGATGAAATGAACAGCAGAGTTAATATTGCAATGGAAAATGCGGCCAGGAATCTTACCGATTCAATTCAGGCCGCAGGTTGATCTAATTTCTTTATGCTCTTTTTAAAAGATTCTTCTGGACGCACAGAGCGGCAGCAAACACCTTCTGGGTTCCGTCGTCAAAAGCGACTGTTATCTTGCCCTCTGAAGCATCCTCCACAGTTCCCTCTCCATATCTGGCATGGCTTACAGCGCAGCCTACAGGGAACTTATCCAAAAGCTCTTCCTCTGAAATCGCAGGAATTTCCTTAACTACAGGCTTCTTGGGCACGTATGTCACCTTGGGAACCACATAGCTCTCGATCTCCCCAAGGCAGCCCAGCATGAAGTCCAGATTGTCATTGGTAAAAAAAACGATCTCGTGGGGCATATATCCTTCCGCTGTCTCAGGATTCAAGCGCTTGTTGCCGTGTTTGATGAACAAAATGGCTCTGCTGCCTACATTTTCAAACATCCCGATCATCTCGTTTATCTTATTCTTATCCTGAATTGATACAGGCTCAGAAAGTCCCTGGGCATCAGCTTTTCTCTTGAGAGCAGTAAAATCACGCTCAGTGGCATATATAACATAGCGGCTGTTGAACAAGGTATCTACGCAGAGCATTGATCCGCGGTCCTTGAACTGCCAGGTGTGCTTCAGGTCATCATCATGTCTGTCAAAACGCTTGAAACCTTTATCCTCAATAATGCTGCATACTTCATCGAAAGAATATAATTCTGCTTCCATGTTTACTCCATTCAAAATGTGTTTTTTTCATCTGATTTTTTCGCGCGCGAATTTCTATGTTAGCACATTTTGAATGAAAAGCAAGTCAGTATTTCCTTATCTCGATGGGCTCTCCTTCTGCGCCATATCCGGACCTGAAATATACCAGTCCTTCGCCCTTTTTCCACCTGTAATTGAAGTAAAAGCCGCTCTCTATAAGGGTGTTGTACTTGGCACAAAAGCAGGTGTAGCCTCCATGGGTAAGTTCAATGGCCTCCCCATCATGATCTGTAATGGAATCATCCTTTGCGCAGACCACCATATTTTCAGCTAAAAACTCCTCTTCTGTAGGAACATCATCTCTTTCATCCAGTACATATATCTTGTCCTCGGTCACATAGAAGGTTCCCAGGTTAAATCTGTCGGTTACGCCGTAGTAATATCTCTCAGGACAGTCCTCGTGCTCGATGGTGATCCTGTACACATCGCCCTTCTCGTAAGAAGCCAGTTTTTTTACAACCAAAGTCACATATTTATCGTCTTCATAGAAAAAGTGGGTGACCTCAAATTGTATTTTCTGCTCATCCCGATAGGGGAAATACTCGTTTCTCCGGCTGCCAAGGATGTCCTTTCCATAGCTGTAGAGCTCATCCGTAAAGCCTATCTTACGCCTTTTTTCAGCGATCATATCATCTGCTTCTCTTGAAGTGATAACATTAAGCCCACGCTCATTGGCCAGAATATCTGTCATAACAACGTATGGATTCTTCGGATTTTCCGGATTGTCCTCTATGTCGTTATAGTCGGAATCCGTCAGGAAAAAGTAGTAATAATCGTAGTGTCCGTCATCATTTTCTTCGAAAGAAATGCTCTCCAAAAATAGTATGTCGGCGCCTTCTATTTCATGCTCCTCCCTGTCATAGTAATAGGTCAGCTTATTGTCCTCGTCCCTGTCTCCAAAGGATTCCTCCATGTCACTGTACCAGAAATTGTATTTGCCGGTGGCATCGATAAAACCGTAGGTTCCGCCATGTACTGTGGCACCGCCTGAGCCATAGGAGCATACCTCTCCGGAATAATAGACGTCTGTTCTGCATCTGCTCCAGGAATCCCCGGTAAAACAGATCTTAAGGGCCCCGTCGACGTTCTTTATAACCATAGATGGCTCGAATTCATCGTTAAAATACAGTGTGACCAGCATCTCAATATTGCCGTCAAGGCCGCAGTCAAGATAAGAGTCGCCGCATTCCTTGTACTCCCAGCGCTCTCCGTACTGCCCCTCTGCAGTCATGGCTTCTACGATTTCATTCAGGGTATAGTTCTTTCCATCCTCGAGAAATTCGGAAAACTCCACATACTGTCCGGTATCTCCGTCCTTGGAAAAAACAGCCTTCTCTTCACCGGATAAAAAGGCTTCGTAAAGAGCTGCTGACTCATCGTCTATTTCCACCTTGTCTTTGCTCTTGGCGGAAATATAGGCGTAATAATCCGTGTAGGGGGTACTGTAATCTTCTTCTGCCTTCCGGATGCCGTCCTCAGATGAAGCTTCGGATGAGGCCTCTGCCGGTGCCTCGGACACTTCTTCCGGTTCTTCTGTAGACTCCTGGGTCGCGGCGCTTATGCTGATATCTGAACTGATCTGGGATGTTTCCTGGGTTGATATATCAGTTGCATTCTCCTGATCAGCCTCGCCACAGCCACCTGTGACCATCATAGCTGCTGCCAGAAGAACACATAACTTACTTTCTGTCTTTTTTCTATGCATATATATCTGTCAATGTCTCCTTAGTTACTTCTTCTCTTGGCCTCTGCAGGGCACTTATGAGGAACCCCGGGACCAAACTGGCATCTGGGACATCCAAAGCACTTTACAAAGGGTGCTCCCTCCAAAACTGCTTCGCAGAAGGCCGGATCAGCCAGCATAGCTCTTCTGCATGCTGTGAATGTCATCAGGAGACATCTCTTTTACTCTTGTCATAGGTCCTCCTGCCTTGATTTACGTGCATTTTTACGATATTGCACTATTATAGCCAAGAAAGAAGCGGTCTACAACAGTGAGCTTTATAGTATTTTCCGGAGGATGCCTATCGGATAATTAAAATATGCAATCCAAATAATCAGGATGCTTTCTGTGAAAGAGCTTTTTTCTCGATAAACTTGTTTGTTCGAAGCTGTATGTTTTCCTTCAGGTTTACGAAGAAGAGGAAGTTGTCATACAGGTGATAGGAGCCGTCAGGGAATACATTCAAAACCTTTGGATAGTCTGTGGTGTTGATTCCGGTAACTATAAGCGAGCCCCTGACAGGATCGATGTAAGCTCCGCATTTTCCGGGAGTCACAGAGGTAATGGCTCCGGTCTTGGAATCCTGGGTAACAGTTCCCTTATTCAGGCTCTTAGGAGCTACAACACTGTCTGTGCGCCAGTTTAAAGGATTGATTGAAATAGCCTTTGTACCGGCGGGAATCATAACGCTGTCTGTAACGTTTCCGTCTTCGCATTCATAGCTGATAACAACTCCAAGGTCGTCCTTGCCCTTGGCAGGTACGATCTGAGGATATTTCTCGATCATTTCAGCTGTCATGGGCCATCCGATGGCATATACAGCCACAAGGTTATCACGAAGGGCTGCGGCATCACCGCTGTTTCCGCCATAAAATTCCTCAAGAATTCTGTAGCACATATCTGCTCCCTGGGAGTAGCCTGCCAAAATAACAGGTCTGCCATTGTTTTTGAATCTCAGATAATATTTGAAGGCTGCAGATACATCAATATAAGCGTTTTTCAGGGCTTCTTCCCTGGTTTTTGCATCAATTCCATACACATTCATGGCTGCCTGTCTGTAGTATGGTGCATAAAGCCTTGAGGTTTCAGCGTAAAGAGCCTGCTGCTGATTCATGGCATATCTGAAGGCTGATTTATAGCCCGGTGTTATAGTAGCATTGGCAATACTTTTGGTGTCAACCGTAGGAGCCACAATAAAAACATCAACGGCCTTATCATCTCCGATTCCGTCATAGAGCCAGTTATTTGCAAGGGAATAATCCAACGGACTTGTAAAAGGAATAACTCTTACCTCCGCAGCATCAGAAACAACAGTGCTGCCCAAAAGGCTTCCAAGAACTGCAAAAATACATATTGCTGATTTAATAACTTTTGTTATTTTTGTAAATCCCATGTTTATTTTTACCTCCTGATAATCATTTTTCCACCACTACACAATTCTATCATTTTGACTTTACGTCATTTGTAAAAATACTATAAAAAGCTTCGTCGATGGGTATAATGAAGACCAGAAGCTCTATGAGACCCAGTTCTCCAAGGCTATTATGACGCCTCCTGTTAAATGATCTTTTTATATTATTTCTGCAATTTCAATTATCCCCTGTGCTGCTTCATTGGCACTCTCATCCAGGATAATCTCACCTTTTTCGGCGGTGGCTCCCTTAGGGTCGCCGCCGATTCCTATTGGAAGATCTTCCTCGGTCACAAAATCCTCACCCATCCAGGGAAGGGCAACGCTTCCGCCGAAGCTGAGCTTTTTGCCCTTCCGGGTGTACCTGTGGTGACCCGGAGCGGAGGTCTCCAGGTCCACAAGACTCTCATCTATGGCCATAACCATGGCTGTCTCCATCTCTCCGCCGTGGAAATCCATTTCATTTCCGGGAGAAACAGTGGCTTTTACCCTGGGACTTGAAAAGGCACCAGAGGCAACAAGAAATACCTTTACCCCAAGATCCTGCCTTGCCTGTCTGCTGACAACCTCTGCAAGGGCGCGGTTTCCGCCGTGACAGATGAGAAATACGATATTTTTAAAACCGTGACGGCCAAGTCCGTCACAGATATCGTACAAAACGTGATAATAGGTCTCGGGCTTAAATGTTACAGAGCCGCAGAAATTCTGGTGTTCAACACTATAGCCCACAGGGATCACAGGAAATGTCAGAACATTTACATCCTTCTTCAGAAATTCCTCGTCTTCCTGCAATTTAGCACGGATCCTTTTTACCATTTCCCCAGCAATAAGGGTGTCGGTGCCAAGGGGCGCCTGGTTTCCGTGCTGCTCCACTGCTCCAAGAGGAACAATAACAAGTGTTTTTGTTTTATCCACCTGCTCCATCTGGAGTCTGGTGAGGGTGTAATACTCTTTTATCATGATCAGGCTGCCTCCGAAGAAGGAGTCTCAGAAGCTGCCTTGGAATCGCGGCGAAGCTTCCTTGCTGCGGGAACAGCTGCCAGAAGTCTGTCATATACTGTGTATCCGATAAAGCTGTTGATGGTGAGCTTTAATACGTTAAAAGGAATTGTCGCATAGATGATGAAGCTCTGAAGGTCCTGGATCCTTGCATTGGCGCTTCCAACCATTTTTACAACGTCGTCAAGAGAAATGCCCATGGCCTTGGCGTACAGAGGCAGGGAAACACAGGCGTTGAGGAAGCAGGCTGCGCCGGTTCTGATGATAACGCTGACAAAAAGTGCTACTGCTGCTGCTTTTCTTGTCTGTCCCATCTTTTTGTAGATAAGCCAGGTGGGGATCACGAACATGATGATGGCCATGAGATTAACGAGCTCTCCCACGAACATGGAATTGGTGCCGGAAAGGATCAGCTTAACTACCAGCTTGATGATCTCAACAAGGGCGCCCTCCATGGGTCCCATCAGGAAAAGAGCTACGATTGCGGGTACATCACTGAAGTCGAACTTGTAAAAGGGCGGCATCATGGGCACTGAGAATTCAAGAGACATCAGTACTCCTGCCAGTGCTGAGAGCATTCCTACGATTACGATCTGCTGTGTGGTGATTTTCTTTGATTTGAACATTGGGTTCCTCCTTAAGTTAAACAAAAATTTGTTGTGAAAATGAGGATTCCCCAAGGCGACATGAAAGTGGCCGTGGCGCTGCTTTTGAAGTAAAAGCAAAAGAAAAAGCAGGTACCGAAACCGGGACACCTGCTAATACGTCAAAGCCGGCTATAGACAGTGCCTGCGGCACCTGTTCCATAGCTGATTCTTCTCTCATCCAGACTATACTGTCGGTTTGGGAATCTCACCCAATCAGTCGCTTGTTGCGAGTCGCGGACTATACCGCCGGTAGGGAATCACACCCTGCCCCGAAGAATTATTCAATTTCCTTTAATAAATTATCAGAATATTCTGACGCTGTCAATCGGTACGTTATTCTGATAAAATTGTTATATGAATAGCGCTAATGTTTCCATAAAAAAAGAACGTGAATCTATTTTCCTCAATGAATATCTCATGCTGGCAGCCTGCATATTTGCTGTGGTTACCAGTATTATTTCCTATTTCCTCGTTCAGGGCAGCGGAGACGCCTTCACAATTTTCATCGTAATTGTAAAACTCATCACTACCATCGCAATGTATCTTGCCTTCAGGCACTACAACTGGGATGTGGCAAAGGGTCTCATGGGCGGCGTTCTGTTCTGTCTCATGTATCAGGAGGCCTACCTGGTGCTGGCAAGGCTCTGGGGTGAAGAGGATTTCGACACCTATCTCATCGCCGGGGTTCAGGGCAGTATCTATCTGGCGGCCGCAGGCATGTCCTTTCTCATGACCATCATCATAACCATCAATCACTTTTTTATAAATTATGCGAAGCATGGCAATCCAGAGAACGTTATATTAAACCGCATGGCCATCATCTTCAAATTCGTAGTTTACCTGCTACTTCTGGGCTCTAACTGCTTTCTGGGCTTCTCAGGGGCTGTACTGTGGAAAAATGCCCTGCAGTATCTGACTGACATGGCCATTTTCCTTCTAATCGTCAGCATCGAGTCCCAGTTTGATTCCTTCAAGATCCTCAGAAAAGAGCTTCTTATGGACAAACGCAGGCGAAAGGAGAAGTCATGAGTATAAGAAAACGCCTTTTTGGCATATGGCTTATGGCCATGGCTCTTCTATCTCTTGGGGCCTTCACCACCTACTATGTGGCACAGATGCGCCTGCGTATCCTTCAGGACGCATATCTGACCCTTTCTGTCCTTCAGCTGATAACTTTGATAATTTACCTGTGGGGACCGGAAAAATTGAAATTTAGGCCCTTTAAAGCGATTTATCACCTATTCTTTGCTTCATCCCTTTTCGTGATCCCTGCCTTTGTGTTCATCTTTTTTGCCCTGGTGTCCCAGTATCATGTCCGGATCCCGGAAAGCATCGATGCTTCAGCCCTGGAGGCAAAAGAGCTGCTGCCCTCTCAGGAGACAGTAATATACAACACCGGCTCGGTTTATGTCTTTTTCCCGAAATATTCAGACATTGAGCTTGCCTGCGGTGACCGCCCCTCCAAAAAAGACTCCTCAATAACCTGGTGCTGCGGCGCTGCCTTCCAGCACACCGTAACCCTTGGCTTTTCCCAGGAAAATATCGAGGGTGACCACGCAGAGAAGGGCGTCCTCTACGAAAGTCCCTACAACAAGGATTCTTTTGCTGCATTCACTTATGCGAACAATGAATTTGCCTTTGAGTTTGATGAACCCGCACTAGCCATTAAAAAAGCTGCAGAAGCAGGTGGAAGCGGATTTATGCAATTTGGTCTTATCCGTGACGGTGAAGTGGTCATGGATTTCAAAATGCCCCGAACCCGCTGTTTCAGGGCCCTGGCTGAGCTTAACGGACATGTCTGCATCATAGACTCGGTAAAAATGATGCATTTCGATGATTTTTTGGCTGAACTGCAGAAGATTGGCGTCACCAACGCCGTTTATATGGATATGGGTGCCGGCTGGAATTATTCCTGGTACAGACGGGCTTCAGGAAAGGTAAAGACACTTTTTGGTCTCCCCGTTCCCTGGTCCCATAACTGGATAGTTTTTAAATCTTAAGAAATCTCCTATTTTGTTCAATAAAAAACTTTTCTATCACAAAACTATAGTTCATAATACATTTAAGTAAAAATTTGTAAACTGTTCGGAGGAAATTATAATGATCGACAATAATTGCGGATATTGCGTAGGCGGAGAGCCTCTTGCCAAGTTTGGAATCAAGATCTGTGACCTTGAGGTGAGCCAGCTTATTCTTTTCAAGGAGCAGAGCCATCCCGGACGCTGTATCGTTGCATATAAGGACCATATCAGCGAAATCGTTGATATCTCAGATGAGGAGCGCAACGCTTTTTTTGCTGATGTTAATCGCGCTTCCAAGGCTATCCACAAGGCCTTTGGTCCTGACAAGGTCAATTACGGCGCTTACGGCGATACAGGCTGTCACCTTCACATGCATCTTGTTCCCAAGTACAAGGATGAGTACGAGTGGGGCGGCGTTTTCGAGATGAACCCCGGTAAGACCTTCCTTACTGACGAGGAGTATCAGGAAATGATCGAGAAGATCAAGGCCAATCTGTAATCCGGCTGATTTTCATGGAATTTGAAATGGAATAATCAAGGGGTACGCTGATAACCGGCGTACCCCTTATTTTGTGGTCTATTCAATTGGTGTTGCGGAGCCGTAGGCCCTTACAGGCACTCCGTTCTCATCGAATTCCGTGGTATATTTTACCCTGAAATGTATTCTGGCCGCGGTAAGTGGCATTACAGCCTCCAGAGAGCCTATTCCTGCCGCCAGCTGCCTGTGCCATTCTCTGTACATATCCGCATAATCCGGCTGGAAGAGACCGCTCTCTATAACCGGCTCGGGATAGTTCTTGATAAGGGGCGGAAGTCCCAGATCACGCATGCATCTGAAGCAGGGCCGCATCTCCTTGGTGGCGATGGTGTACTCCCAGGCATAAGTGTTATTATGCTCACTGGCATATCTGAACTTGCGCTCGCTCTCATATATGTTCTGATAGTTCTTCTTTTCCGCGGTTATGTTGTTGATAATGGCATATATCAGATACTCGTCTCCGGCATTACCGATGACCCTCAGATGATATCTGATGCACATCTGATCCGTTCCGCAGCACTTGGAATTCAGGATCATCCATATCTCGCAGGCTTCCTCTTCTCCGGTGGAAATGGCCTTTTCAATGGTCTTCTTAAAGGTCTGTTTACTCTCAGTTTCAAAATATTTCCAGGGATTGGATTCAATGAAATCCCTCTCTGAAATATTCATGCCGATCTCTTCGATGTATTTCTTATTTACCCTGATAAACTCCAGTTTCTCCGTTGTGTAGGAAAAAACAGCCGCTCCGCCCACGAAATTGTTGAAGATCAGTGTCTCCAGAGAATTGGGATCCCAGAAATTGTCCGCATTAAAGGTTTTTATCAGCTCTATGGGGCTCTTGGTGGGCTCATGGTAGGCAATACTCATTTTTGCCAGGAATTCATCCTCAGGAAGCGGCTTGGAATACAGATAGCCCTGGATATAATAGCATCCGATGCTCTTCATGAAGTCCGCCTGTTCCTCGGTCTCAACGCCTTCAACTATGATTGGGGTTCTGAGCCATTTTGCCATTTGAACCACGCTTCTTATGATGATTCCGCCTCTTCCCTTGACGCTTCCGTTCAAGAAATTCAGGTCCAGCTTGATAATGTCTACATCAAGGTCCTTAAGGATATTCAAAGATGAGTAGCCGCTGCCGAAGTCGTCCATTTCCACGATATAACCAAGCTCGTGGAACCTGTTTATCACCGAAACCATAAGCTCCATGCCGCCTATGGCCGATGTCTCCGTTATCTCTACTCTCAGATATTTGACGGGAATATTGTATTTTTGGCGCACCTTCTCAACATCATCAACATAGGAATGTTTGAAGATGTCATTACGTGACATGTTAAAAGAAATGGGAACAACAGGGATATCATCATCAATACAGCTTCTGATGAAACGGCAGGCTGATTCTACCATCTGAATATCTGCCCTGTACAAAAGATCATTTTCTTCCAGAACGGGAATAAAGTCGGAAGGATACTGCATCCCGGCATCCGGGTCCTTCCATCGCATAAGAGCCTCCGCTCCTGTCATGCTTCCTGTGGCATGATTAAACTGAGGCTGATAATATGCGAAAATATATCCATTATTTATAGCTTCATCAAAATGATCAAGCAGTTCCTGTGTTGTCAGCTGTCTTTGCATATGGTACCTCCCGATTAAAAAATGTACCCATGTAAAGTAAACGACATCCTCCCGTATGAATTATCATACCACAGAAACTGCTTGTTTTTTCTCGCTTAATTCTTAAATTATTATCAAAAAATCAATTAGCGTGTTCTTCCATTACACTCTTAATTGAAAAATATGAGGGCTTGGGCTCGTAGTTCTTATCGAAGATACGGGTGTTTGTGGTATCTCCCTCGCGGTAATGGTCCACAAGACCGAATAATGTAACATTTGTTATGTTTGCAGGACCGCCGTTGTCTGAATCCATCTCATAGATCATCTCAAATATTTCCTGATATTTATCTGCCTGCTTCTTAAACCACTCATCATTTTCTTCGTCAACACCAACTGAGAGCTCTGTAATCTGGATCTCCAACCCCAGCTCCGCAAACTTGTTCATGGCTGTCTTGATCTCTGAGATCTTGGGATAGCCGATTCCCCAATAGCCCTGCATTCCGATACCGTCGATAAGGCCTTTTTCATTGAGCTTGGAGCAGAGTGCGAAGATACCCTCTGTCTTAGGCACCTGGAAGGTGTTGTAATCGTTGTAAAAAAGCTTAACGTCAGGATCTGCGTATTTTCTTGCATAGGTAAATGCCATCTCAACGTAGTCCTGACCAACTGTTGCATACCATGGGTTGTCATTGCCTTCGATCTTGGTACGGCACTTGAAATAGCTCTCAGGATCTGCGCTGTCGGGATCAACAGCCTCATTTACCACATCCCAGCAGTAGATAACACCGGGGTAATTCTCCTGCACGTGGGTCAGCATCTGCTGAATATAGCTCTCCATACGGCCCAGCATAGTCTCTTTATCCACGTAGTCGCCGTCTTCTGTGTAACCAACCCTGAAGAACCAGTCAGGGGTCTGTGTGTGCCATACAAGGGTATGTCCACGCATCTTCATTCCTGTCTCCTGGCACCACTCAAGGGTGGGATCGATTGACATAAAGTTAAGAACAGGGCTGCCGTCCTCGCTGTTCTGGCATCCCATCTGATCCAGAATATAGCCGCTCTTCATAAGATTGGTCATGGTGCAGCTGTTAAAGTGCTTAAGTGATAATTCCTTGTACTGGGGAATATTGATAGTGTTGTTCTGGGGCATGCTGCCGTTGATACCAACTCCCAGTGTGAAATAGTCCTTGCAGAGGTCCTTGAGTGCAACTCCGTCGTCTACAGGCTGTGCCTCCTCTGAAGCCGCCTCAGCCGCAGCCTCTGCTGACTCCTCTGCAGATGCTTCCTCTACAGTCTGCTGGCTCTCCTCCTGAATAACCTCTGATACAAGTACGTCTGTCCCCTCAGTACTTGCCGCGCTGCCTGCCTCTTTTCCGCATCCTGCCAAAAGAGCCAGTGCAACAATACCGCATAAAATGCCTTTCCTTTTCATGTAATCCTCCAATTTGGCTCATATGGAATAAAAAAAGCCAAGAAATTTAGTGATAAAATACATGATATTTTATCCTAAACCTCTTGGCTACTCACTCTTTGTTGTTAATTGCCTTAATTTTGCTGATTAGAGCCCACCCGGTTTACCAGATCCTGTAATTGCCTGAAAGAGCTAAGAAAGCAAATAAATACAGACAGTTGTCGTAATAGCGGCGAACGCCCTTTCTAAGGGGCTGATTCCAGAACCAGTTTACCCATTTCGCTGCCACTGCAAAATCGCTGTCAGGATCCTCGTTGTAGGGCACGGAAAGTGCACCCTGGGCAAGGGTTGCAAGAAGTCCCACCGGATGAAGCACGGTCTTATCAAGGGCCTCACCCTCAACAGTGTATACGCATCTTGCAGCCTCAAGGTCAGTTCCGAAGAACTTCATCATCTTGAGAGGAGCGCCGACCTGTCCGGCGTCCTCACCGAACCACTCAGCGTCAAGTCCGATATTTGCTGCTGTTCTGTAGGCATCGCTGAAGAAATTGCCGAAATATCCCCAGGGAAGCTGCTCTGTCATTGGGCTTCCGTCAAAATTGGCATATTCTGCGCTGAGACCTGTCTTCTCGTTGCAGGCCTTAGCAAGATATTCTCTGCTGACTCTTGCGGCTCTCTTAAAGAATTCTCTGTCCTCCTCGTTGGCCCAGAGAGCAAAAAGCTCGTAGAAATGAGGCAGATGATAGGATGGATCTGTGTGAGGGCTTCCAGGAACAAAGAGAATCTGTCCGTTTTCCCTGTTGAACATAGGGCATCCCGGTCTTCCGTTCTCTCCCTTGTGGATCATAGAGCCAAGAAGCTCCCTGGCCTCTCTGCTGTACTCAAATATATCCTCTCCATCGCCCCATCTGTGGGATGCAAAGAAAAGAGCCATTGCATAGAACTCCTCACCGTCAGGAGCAGGGCCGTAGGCGTTCTTTTTGCCGCTTGTCTCACAGGACCAGGCAAAATAGCCCTCGTTGTCCCCTTCTGTCATGAACATATAAGTCTTGGACCACTTCCAGATGCGGTCAAATTCCTCCTTCATGTCCAGCTGTACACACATCATCATGCCGTAGGACATGCCCTCTGTACGGGCGTCATTGTTGCCGGTATCTGTGAGATATCCCATATCCTCACCGGCTTCGTGATAGATACGCTCATTTTCGTCGTAAAAAAATGTGTCTACCACCTCTTTAAGCCTGGCCTCGATCTCAGCGTCGGTCTTGCCGATCTCCTTAAATACGTTTCTGTAGTTTTTTGTTTCGAATGATCCCATTGTATTTCCTTGCCTCTCTGTGATTCATTACTGTTTATCAGCGTACAATAGCTGCATATATGTTATTTGTGTTATATAACATATATGCAGCCTTGAAATCTACTTAATATCCCGTCAAATGCGCTTAAATACAGGAATTGACTCAATAGGCGCCTTGGAGGTGATTACTTCAGCACCCTCGTAAATCTTGCCATTTCTGATGTCCTGCCACTTGCCTTCAGGAAGATATACCTCCCTCTCGAACTGTCCCAGCTGAAGGATAGGTGCTACAAGATACTGTGAGCCGAACATGTACTGATCATAGGTATTCCAGCACTTCTCATCCTCAGGGAACTCGTAGAACATAGCTCTGAGAAGTGGCGCACCGTTCTGGCTGGTCTCCTCATACAGGGTCTTGATGTAAGGAATAAGCTCGTGCCTCAGAGAAAGCTGATCTCTCATGATCTTGAAATTCTCTTCGCCATAGCTCCAAAGCTCGTTGGGCTGGCCTGTATGGAGATATCCGCCGCCAAAGGTCCTGTCATCCAATGTAGGAATATTGTAAGGTCCTCTGTCACCATGGATTCTCAGAACCGGTGAAAATACCGCAAATTCAAACCATCTGACAAGGAGCTCCCTGAAATCAGGGTCGTTCACGTCATCTGTCATAAATCCGCCGATATCAGTGGTCCACCAGGGAATTCCCGCAAGACCCATATTGATACCTGCAGCCAGCTGATCTCTCAGGGCCTCAAAGGTACTTGGCACGTCTCCGGACCATACCACATTGCCGTACTTCTGGCTTCCTGCCCAGCAGCATCTAAGAAGGTTAACCACAGGCTTATCCTGGATCTTTGTCATATTCTCGTAGAAAAGTCTGCTGTAGAACTGAGGATAGATATTGCTGCACTCCAATGCAGGTCCCAGATAATATCTGTAGTTGTCAAAATCATATACCGCAAGATCCGGCTCGGAATTGTCCAGCCAGAACATGTCTATTCCAAGGTCGTAGTAGTTCTTTTTACATACATCCCACACATACTGCCTTGCCTCGGGATTAGTGGCATCAAATACGGTGCAGTCTCCCTCGAAATCGTAGTTCTGAAGGGTTCCTCTCTCATTTTTCAGAAGAAGTCCCCTCTCCAGCATGTCGTAGAAATGTACGCTTCTCTTATCCACTGTGGGCCATACGGATACCATTACTCTGATGCCCATGCTGTGGAGTTCGTCGCACATGGCCTTGGGATCCGGCCAGTATTTCTCATCAAAGGTCCAGTCGCCCTGAACTGTCCAGTGGAAGAAGTCAATTACGATACAATCAATGGGCACTCCCAGTTCTTTGGCCTTTCTGGCAACTCCCAGCACCTCTTCCTGAGTCCTGTAGCGAAGCTTGCACTGCCAGAGTCCCAGCAGATCCTCAGGCATTTCGGGAGCTCTTCCGGTAACCTCTGTATATTTTTCCAAAAGACCGCTGGGTCCGTCTGAAACTGTGATCCAATAGTCCATCTCCTTGGTTGCCTCGGCTATCCACTCTGTATAGTTATTACCGAAGGTCACACGTCCCACTGCCGGATTATTCCACAAAAAGCCATATCCAAGGCTTGAAACGGCGAAAGGAACTGAAATCTGTGAATTTCTCTGCTCCAGATCAAGAACACAGCCCTTAAGGTCTGTATAAGCGTGCTGATACTGGCCCATTCCGAAGATCTTCTCACCGTCATTACTCTCAAACTTCACTGTGAGACGGTAATCTCCGCCCTTATGTGGCTTATATTCTCTGTTTATGTACTTAAGGCATCTGCTCTCCCTGGAGATTGTGCCGCCGTAGGCTCTGAAATACTCACGTAAAAAAAGCACGTCATCCCTGTAGAAGGATATAACCCCGGCACTGTTAACTGTGGCCTTGATACGGCCATTGACGATCTGTGCACAGACACCGTTAACATCCTCACCTGTAGTTATCACAGCTTCAGGCTTGTCCACCTTTTCTGAAAGTGCCCAGTCTCTGCCGGTAAACTCCGGATACATGGTGCTTCTTACTCTGAAGGAATCCTTTCCCCAGGTCTCGATTTTAAGGGATTCACCCTGTCTTTTTGCTATAAGCGCGTTTTCTGTCTGAATAAATTGCATAAATATACCCCCTCTCCGGTATTCTTATAAAAGCATACCACAGCGGGGGTGAAAAGTAATAGTCAGATACTGCTATTTTTCTCTTATATTTGGCTCTATTTGCCACGAAAATGTATCGGACGACTATTTTATCAATCTTCGTCGCCAAAGACCTTTTTGACGGCTTTAATGACGTCAGAAGCAGTAAAAGGCTTAATGATGAAATCCTTAGCTCCTTTTTTCAGAGCCATCATGATCATATTGTCGTATTTCTGGTCAGAACACATGATAACATTGGCCTTGGAATTGATGTTCATGATTTCTGTAAGTGTATCAATTCCGTTCATTTTGGGCATATTGATGTCCAGGATTACCAGATCAGGGCTCTTTTCCTTGAACTGCTCAACTGCCTGCTCACCATTGAGAGCCTCTCCAATGATCTGATATTTTTCAGGATCAAGGGCAGACTTGAGCATTTCTCTCATAAAAGTGGTGTCATCAACAATAAGTATCTTCTTTCTCATAGAATTCACCTCGTTGTCAAAGTATACGTCTCACCTTTAATTCTACAACTTCTAATGATAATTCACAAATATTAGTTTGTAAAATTACAATAAATTGATAGCAAGATAAGATAGAAAAAGCTGCTCACTTTTTTGCAAAGCAAGCAGCTCTTATTATTTACAATTAATTACAGATCATGCTCATCGGCACGTACAGCGCAGATTACAAGACGCTCATCGTCCGAAGCTGACGTACATGTCGACAAGGTGACAATATTGTCATTATTATTGTACACATCCGTCGTTACATAGGATTTACTAAGGATATGATTAACGGCGCCCTCGAAATCCTCAGGATTAGGGCCATAAGCGTAATAAATCTGGTCATTGTCCCTCACGTCACAATAGGCAAAGATCTGATATCTGTATACCTTGCCTGCTGTGAAGATCTGGAAATACTGGTGATCCTGATAGTAGCTCTTGTCTGTCTTGTAATAGCGGAGTCTTCCAAACATGGAAAGATCTCTCATATTATGTCCGTAAATAAGCACATTAGGATCAGAAAAATCAGGTGTGGACTCCCCATCCAGGAATATAGAGCCTGCTGTGGAAGCCTTGCCGTCATAGGTCTTTCTCAAATAGGTTGTATTATCTCCGGAATAGAGAATAGGATAGCTGATACTCTCATTCTCGAAATAAATCCAACCGATTATGTCAGAATTTCTCTCTTCAAGTCCTGCGAGATCCACGCTGATATTGTTCCACCAGCCGGTCTCTTCTTCATCCACTAATTCGGAAACCAGATTCTCAGGAAGTAAGGTATCAACTGCCTCGACCTTTTTCTGAGCTTCTTCATTGATGGAAACAAACTCCTGCTGAGTCTCCTCATAGAGTGCATTGGACTTGTTATACTCCCTGAGTGTTACAAATATAACTCCCGCAGATACAGCTATCATTACAGCACCGGCCGCCATGATAAGCTGAAATCTGTACTGTTTGATCTTTTTCCAAAGTAGATTCAGGAAAGTAGATATTACAAGAATGACGATAATAAAACCGCGCTCAATCTTACTTATCTTTTTTTTTTGAAATCCCCTCTCTTGAATCTCTTAAGTTCAAATGCTGAGAAACCAATAAGTGCTACACCTGCAAGAAGTACGATTACCCATACCCATACAACAGGGAGATTATCTCCTGTCTGAGGAGCTCTTGCGCCAAGTGCGTCACCTGAATCTGATGAAGATGATGACTTACTTGTGGTAGTCTTAGTGTTCTTAACAACTGTGTCAGTATCTGTATAGATAAGAGTAAATCTTGAGAAGTAACGTGAATAGATGTATACCTTTCCGTTGCTCTTATCTACATAGTAGGTTCCATCAGAATATGAGCTTGATGGTCTTGAGGATAACTTGGAGAATTTCTTAACTTCTCCGTTATGATCACGAATAACGTTTATTGTCTTCGCTGCATTTGCTGTGCCGATATAAGCGATAACATCGATGCAGGATCCAAGATCGCTTACATCCTCATCGGATAATGTATTTCCGTCTGTGTCAGTAACTTTCTTATGAACTGTTACATCAAGGCTGTCTGTTGTAACTGCTGCCTCATCGCCGTACTCTGTAATGGCATTGAGCTCAGTGGAGTTAAGGCTTGATTTTGCAATAGGCTTAACATTAAGTGTAAATGTTATCTTCTTGCCACTTTCCTTCTTGCTGGAAGCATAAGATGAAAGTACAGAAGAAGCTACATTTGAAACGCCTGAGGTTACATTGTTAGGATTGCTGAAGCTTACTGCTGATGATGCTGTACCGGCTGTTGAAGATGAACTTGTAATCTTCCAGGTATAGGACTTGGTTCCGGTAAAGTTGTCATCATAAGCCTTAAGTTTAACTGTGTATGTTCCTGCCTTGGTAGCCTTAACTGTTGAGTTACTCTCATCAAGCTCATACTCTTCATCAATCTTAAGTGTCATTCCTGACAGAGTAATACTTGATGGAACAGAATGTGATATCTCGCTTCCTGTGTATGTGTATGAAACCTTAGTTGATGAAGGAATGGTTGCTGAGGAGAGATTAGCAGGGTTGATCTTCCATGTCTTATCAACTGATCCTGAGTACTCACCGATACCGGTTACAGTAACCTCATAGGTATCTGCATCTGTTTCCTCTTCATTACCTGAAAGAACATAATCTGTGCCTTCCTTAAGTTTGGTTCCTTCATATTTAACAGTAACTGTAGGTCCCTGGTCTTTACCATTGTATGTAAATGATGTTTTATTAAGTGTTACATTACTGGATGTGATTTCTTTCTTTGTTTCTACAATCTCATAATTGATTGCATCTGTTGTAGCATCGTTGGATGAAGTAACAGATACGGTTGTCTTATCCGGTAAAAGAAGCTTGGTAATCTTGTAAACAGCATATACTGTATATTTACCAAGGTCAGTAGGAAGTCCATCGGTCTTAGTTCCTGTTACAGTTGCTACAATATTACCTGCTGCATCTTTGTAAACGTAAGTTGCTGTAAGACTGGAAATTCTTATTCCGGAGCTTGTCAGATTAGTAAAGGTTGCGTAATATGATGTTCCCTTCTGAATAGTTGTGCCTGAATCATACTTCTTACCACCTACAACCATCTGAAGCTTAACAGCACCTGCTACATAATACTTAGCTGAATTTACATTCTGCTCAGTTTTGATATCGTAGTTTGGATCTGAACCTGTGTAGCTATTAACAATGTCATATACACCGGACTTTGTTTTATCAACTGTTGATGAAGCATAATCTACTGTGATTCCGGGAATCTGATCTGTGCTCTTAAAGTTAGCTGAATCTTCTGAATTAATACAAGTCAGTGAATAAGTAGGTCTCTGTATATCCTGATTTACTACGCTGGCCTTATTATCAGCTGTAAGTTTTACTTCAACAGGTTTGATTGTCCACTTACCAGTTGTTCTTATTAAAGCAGCAGAAGCTGTTCCTTCAATAAACTTAACAACAAAATCATATGTTCCTGCATTAGTAGCATTGGTTGGATATTCTATTTCATAATCAGTTCCATAAACAAGAGGTGTTGTAGAAGTTCCAACAGTTACAACAACATCACTACCATTTAATTTCTGTGGCTTCTTATTATATACATATCTTCCATTAACTGTTACGGTAACATTCTGATCAGTATCAGCTGTTACCATAATTGTATATGGTGTTCCTTCTTCTGTTCCAGATGAACCAGAAGATGATGATGATGATGAATCAGATGCCCCTGATGATGAAGAAGATGATGAATCAGATGAAGAGTCTGTTTTTTCTTTCAGATAAACCGTTAACTCTTTTCCTTCAGCAAAAGGCTGTAAAACTTTAAGTGTATATTTCTTGCTTGGTGAAGCACCTGTTCCAGGAGTTGTTTCTGTAAGAGTTAAATAAGCACTATCAGTTTCTTTAACAGAAGCTTTTACTATTTCTATTACAGGAGCACCTTCACTACTTGAAATAATTGGTGCTGAAGCTCCATCAACTGTTGTAGCTTTAAGAACATCTTCTAAGTCTGTCTCATCGCCGCTCTTCGCTACATATGCATAAGTCTTTTGTTCAGGAAGTGCTGTAGTCTCTGTATCCTCTTCCTCAAATGCAGCCTCTTCGGAATCATCTGTCTTATCTGTATCCTGAAGCTCTGCTTCCTCAACTTCAATCTCGACCTCATCTTCTTCAGGTCTTACTTCTCCAAGAACCTCTCCACCGATAACGTCTACTGTAATATTAGGAAGCTCTGCATCTGTTACATAAACTGAAGGAATCTCAGGAACGTATACATATCTGAGCCACGCTTCGTCTGTGCTGAACTCTGCTCTGTCGCTAAGCTCCTCGCTGAGGATCCAGTCAACTGTAACATTGATCTCATCTGTATCAGCTGCTAAAGCAGTTGTTGAAAATCCGTTGAATATATTATTGAAGAAACTGCCAAGGAGACGGGCTACGATATTCTCATCTTCCTCAACTGTGATCTCATCCTCAGGCTCTTCTTCCTCTATTTCTTCAAAGAGAAGCTCTGCTGAAGGATCAACAACATTAACAGAGTCATCGGATGTGCCCTCTTCGCTCTGATCCTGAGCTTCTTCGGGGTTCTCGGTAACCTCTGAGTCTTTATCTATATTTATTTCGTTTACATCGGATTTAACAGCCCTGATAGTGCCAGGGAAAACGATGTCTGATTCAGATGCGCCAACAGTAAGCTGCTGGTATGCAACATCCTTATCAAGGCCTTCGAACTGGGCTATCTCTATGGGATCGATCTCTGCCTCATCAGCTACAGCCATTGCAGTCATGTCTGCAGTGGAAAAAGCAACAGAAGCAGCAAGCGCCAGAGCCAGCCCTCTTTTTGCTACACTTTTTTTTGAATTAGAACAAAACTTTTTCATGATTGCATAGTACTCCCTATAAATATATAAAGTGATTATAAACCCATAACGTTATTAATAGAAAGTTTTTTTTAAAATTTTATATTTTTTTCATCCTGATAATAAAAAAATAGCATATGAAATAAAATCTACGATTTAATACAAGAATTACGAAATTTAATAGGTATTTAATGGAAATTGGTCATTTTAATTGAGATAATATATTTGTTATATTGTCTTTTTGTGTACGTATATTTGTTTTTGAGAGGTGCGCATCATGAGAAAAAGAAAAATTATCTCTTTTATCCTTTCAATTTTTTTGATCATTTCCATCGCAGGCTGTGGTCAGAAAAATTCCGAGGAGGCTTCTGAAGCTGCCGGAACGTCGGTGGAATCTATAACTCTGTTAAATATTAAATCTGAAGTTAACGCCCAGATCCAGACCCTTGCTTCCCAGTATGAAAAGGAGACAGGTATTGCTGTTAAGGTAATTAACGTTGACGCCGGAGTAGATGCTCAAGCCACTCTAAAGGGCTATTATCTCTCGGATCAGATGCCTGACATTATCGCCTGCGAAGCGTCAGGGTTCTCAAATTGGGAAGGATTACTCGTTGACTTATCTGATCAAAACTGGGCAACAAGGACCGATGCAGCCTATGTTGAAGCCACTTACGGGACTCTCGGATTCCCTTTTACAACCGAAGCAATAGGCCTTGCATACAATGCTGACATTCTTGAAAAGTGCGGAGTGGATCCCAAAAGCATTACCGGACCTGCTGCTATGAAATCCGCCTTTGAGGCAATAGATGCCAAAAAGTCCTCCCTGGGCCTCACCGCCGTAGTTGGCTACTGTGCAGAGCCCGAAAACCTTGGCTGGTCCAGCGGAAATCATATTTTCGGAGCCTATATCGACTCAGGCCTTGCCAGGACAGATACCACCTATATCGACCTCTTAAACAATCAAAATAAAATAGATGACGCTCGTTTCGCGGATTATGCGAACATGATAGGTCTTTTCATTGAATATTCCGATCCTGATCTTGTTGTAGACGGTGTTTACAATGACCAGGTTATGGGATTTGCCTCAGGAAAATACGCATTCATAACCCAGGGCTCCTGGATTGGCGCTACTCTCGTGGGTGATGATGCTTCCGCCTATGCTGCCGCCGGCAACTTCAAGGTAGGAATGGTTCCCTACGCATTCCAGGACGGTCAGGACACTATTTTAACCAGTGCTCCTTCCTGGTGGGCTATCCCCAAAGAAGCTCAGGTTGACGCCGCAAAAGCCTTCCTTCAGTGGTGCTCTGAGGATTCCGCTCAGAAGATCCTGGTTGAAGAGGCCGGATTTATCAGTCCCTTCAAGGATTGTAAATATGTAGCTTCAGATCCTTTTGCCAACACAATCTCCGAATATATCGCCAACGGCAAGACCTCCAGCTGGCACTGGATGGATATGCCCGAGAATCTGGGCCAGAAGGGCTTTGCCTTCGCCTTCCAGAAATTCGCCAAGGGAGAAGTTGATGCAGCAGGATTCTTAAAAGAAATTCAGAAAATTGCCACTGAGTGGTATTCAAAGCTTTAAGGAAGGGGGTGTAAAAATGGCAGATAAATCTTCTATAAAAATAGGTAAAAAAGATTCCATAGTATTTCAGTTATCTTCACTTAACCTTTTGATGCTGGTTGCCTTCTTAGCTGTTATGGGCCTGGTAATGTCATCAATGATGAAGTCTACCAATACCAGTATTGCCATGTTCAGCTCAATGATGACCCTCACCAATCATGAAGCGGCCCTTAAGAATGACGTAATGTCTCTCTATGACCAGACCACCGGCTACGTCTCCGCTGACGCGGCAGAAACCAAGAGCGCTCTCATGCCCCAGATCAAGGTGGCAAAAGAGGCTGTTTCCGCAGATATTGCGGCCTTAGAGAGCGATTTTTCCACTTATCAGAACCAGGCTGCAACAGAGCAGCTTGCAGAGATCAAACAGCAGTATTCAAGGTTCTCTACCCTTATTGATTCCGCCATTGAAAAATGCGACGCAGGAGACCAGGCCTCTGCCTACAAAGTCCTTTTTGACAAGGCTGAGATCCAGAAGATCGCTATTTTCCACTCCACAAAGGTGCTGGATCAGGCTATAACGGATTCCGCAGATGCCACCACATCCATGATGAACAGGCTTCTTCAATCCGGCAATCTGACCGCCCTGATCGGTGTAGTTGTAATGCTGCTCCTTATTGTGGCCAATTTCCTTATTTCTTATAAGAATATTGTAAAAAAGATCCGTTCCATCAGTGATGAAGTAAATGGCATGATTTCAAATATTGAGAACGGAAAAGGCGATCTTACCGCCAGAATACAGACAAAAACGAAGTCAGAGCTTCTTTTTATCACCACAGGTATAAACCACTTTATCGAGACCCTTCAGGAAATCATGAGAGATGTAAAGAGCGGATCCAAGGTCCTTGCTTCATCCTCTGAGGAAGTTAAGAACCAGCTCCGTATTGCAGATGACAACGTAACCAATACTTCAGCCGCCCTTGAGGAGCTCTCCGCCAACATGGAGACCCTCTCAGGCAACGTTTCTTCCATCAATGACCGTGTAGAGGACGTTAAATCCGCTGCTATGGAGATCACAGAACAGGCTCAGTCCGGCACTGAAACTGCCAATTCCATCAAGCAGGAAGCAGGCGAGCTCAAGAACCGCGTTAACCAGAAAAAGAACGAGGCCGGGGATCAGGTATCCCAACTTTCAGCCGTATTGTCCCAGTCCGTGGAGGATTCCAAGAAAGTTGGCCAGATCGGCGAACTTACAAATGTAATCCTGGACATCTCCAAGCGCACCAATCTCCTTGCCCTTAACGCTTCTATCGAGGCAGCAAGAGCAGGCGAAGCAGGAAAAGGCTTCGCAGTAGTTGCCGGAGAGATCAGTTCCCTTGCGGAAAACAGCCGTGAGACAGCCGCCAATATCCAGGTCATCAGCACAGAGGTTACAGAGGCTGTTAACAGACTGGCTCAGAACGCTCAATCTGCCCTGGATTACATCAACGGTACCGTTCTTGGCGACTATGATGAATTTGTTACCACCGGAGAAAAATATGAGCACACCGCCGATCTTATGGACGATATGCTCTCAAGCTTTGATGAAAAGGCTGAGAACCTCAATACTATCATGCAGGAGATGGTTGAATCCGTTCAGATGATCACTTCATCCATCAAGGAAAGCTCCATTGCCATCACCTCTTCTGCAGAGAATTCTTCTGAGATCGTGGGTGGTATCAAGAAGATCTCTCAGGCCATCGGCAAAAATAATGAAATTACGGAACAGCTCAGCGATACCACAGAGAAATTCCAGGCTCTTTAACCTGCGTTTTCCTCGTCAATCTTACGTATCATTGCTCTGCTGATCTTACCGCTGGAACTTCTGGGCAGCTCGTCTACAAACTTGATTATTCGAGGGTATTTGTAGATAGCTGCCCTCTTTTTGACAAAATCCTGCAGCTCAGCCATGAGTTTTGTGCTGGCTTCGTAGCCTTTTTTCAAAATAATGCTGGCTTTTACCACGCTTCCGCGATTTTTGGAGGGAAATCCCGTAACAGCACACTCAAAGACCGCAGGATGCTTCATCAGTATGTCTTCAACCTCTGAAGGCCCTATTCTGTAGCCGCTGGACTTGATAACATCATCATTTCTTCCCAGGAAAAAATAATTCCCTTTTTGGTCACCTATAGCTCTATCCTTGGTATGGTAGACCCCGCCGCGCCATACTTCTTCATATTGAGCATCATCTCCCAGATATCCCTTGAATATTCCTATGGGTTTTTCACCATTTTCGGAAAAAATCACTATTTCTCCCTCTTCTCCGTAAGAAACACAGTTGTTATTTTCATCCACAAGGGCGATTTTATAAAGGGGTGAAGGCCTTCCGATTGAGCCCGAAATTTGCTCCGAATTTACGGGGGTGCATATCTGAAGTGCAGTCTCTGTCTGGCCAAAACCCTCTCTTATGATCAGACCAGTCTGGTCAACAAACCTCTTTGAAACCTCCTTTGGCATGGGTTCTCCGGCGGTAGTAACATATCGGAGGTTATTCAAATTATATTTTTGAATATTTTCCAAAATTAAATATTTATATACCGTTGGAGGGGCACAAAATGTATTAACTTTTTCCTCTGAAATTAGTTTTAACAGGTCTGCAGCGTAAAATTGCTCATAATCATAGACTAGGATCGCTGCCCCCAGAAACCACTGTCCATAGAGCTTTCCCCAGGCTGTTTTCGCCCAGCCGGAGTCCGCAACAGTCAGGTGCAGGTCTCCTTTTTTTATTCCATGCCAGTTTTTTGCGGTATAAATATGTGCTATTGGGTAGGAAAAATCATGGATTACGGCCTTCGGTGATCCGCTGGTTCCGGAGGTAAAATAATAGAGCATATCATCATTTTTATCAGTGGTTATGCGAACTAAGTTGGCCGCGGCATTTTTTATTAATCCCTCTAAATTCTGAAATCCCGGATGACCTTCTCCTACCACAATTTTTACTATATTTTTATCAAAATCAGTAGCTTCCAGGACATTTTCGCATATATGGCCTGTATTTACACATATTACAGCCTTAGCGGATGCCACCCTTAATCGTTCACGAATATCCTCAGCAGAGACCATATGAGACGTAGGAATGGCCACAGCCCCAAGCTTATGAAGAGCCAGGATGCAGATCCAGAATTCGTATCTTCTTTTCAGCAGAAGCATAACCGAATCGTGCCTGCCGATTCCAAGGGATTGAAGGGCATTTGCTGCTTTATCCGTAAGCCCTTTTATGTCACCATAAGTAAAAATTCTTCTCTCTCCATCGGTACTTTTATGTACCATGGCGATCCCCTTTGGGTCCTCTTTTGCCAGTCTGTCCATGACATCATAGGCAAAATTAAAATGGTCAGGGACATAGGTTTCTATTTTATTTATTTCACCATTTTCCCCTATTATTTCCTTGTAATAATCCTCGAATAATTCAGGCATTTTGCACCTCTTACTGCGATTTAATATATCGCTAGTTATTCTGCATAAAATAATTTTTATATTATTTTCTTACGTTTATTTTTTCTCAGTATCCTATGGTTCTGAACTTTCTGTACCTGGCTTCCAAAAGATTTGAAACCTCTGTATTCATCAGCTTATCCAGTTCTTTTTCAATTTCTTCTTTATTCCCTTTTTGTTCACCTTTAGGAATTATTTTGTCTATTATTCCCAGCTTATATAATTTTTTGGCTGTAAGGGAAAGAGCTGCAGCTGCTTCAGGAGCTTTTTCCGTGGTCTTCCAGAGAATATTTGCACAGCTCTCCGGTGAAACCACGCTAAAATACGCATCCTCCAGCATCCAGATCCTGTCGCTGTGGGACAGAGCAAGGGCTCCTCCGCTTCCGCCTTCTCCTATTACGATTGATAAAATGGGGGTTTTTAGATCAGACATTTCATAGAGATTATCAGCAATGGCCCTTCCCTGGCCATTTTCCTCGGAAGCCACATCACAGAAGGCTCCTGCGGTGTCCACAAAGCAGATTATGGGCCTGTGGAATTTTTCTGCCTGTTTCATGAGACGCAGTGCTTTTCTGTAACCCTCGGGCTTGGCGCTGCCAAAATTATGGACTATTCTGTCCTGGGTATTCTTCCCTTTTTCTACACCTATGACCGTTACCGGGTATTTTCCAAGCCTTCCGATGCCCGCGATTATGGCTTTATCATCCCCATGGAGCCTGTCTCCATGAAATTCCATAAAATCCTCTATTAAGTCATTTATATAATCAACAGAGGTTCTGCGGCCCTCGTCCCGGGCAGCCTTCACAATTTCATATGCATCCATTTTTTATTCTCCGTGAAGTTCCAGGAGTTTCCCGAGATAATCCATTTGAACCTCCCTTGGAACAATTTCATCAATAAATCCGCAGTCCAATACACTTTCCGCCCGCTGAAATCCTTTGGGCAGGGGCTGATTAGTGGTTTTTTCAACAATTCTTGGTCCTGCAAAGCCAACTCTGGCCCCGGGCTCAGCCAGGGTAATATCCGCTTGCATGGCAAAACTTGCATCCACGCCCCCGGTGGTGGGATTGGTCAGGAGCACTATATAGAGATTCCCTCCGTTACTGTGCCTTTTTACCGCAGCAGAGACCTTGGACATCTGCATAAGGGAGATCATTCCCTCCTGCATTCTGGCCCCTCCGGACACCGTAATTCCCAGAACCGGTAATTTATTATCCATGGCATATTCAAAAAGCCTGGTGATTTTTTCCCCCACTACTGCCCCCATGGATCCCATCATAAAATTGGCATCCATGGAAAAAATACATATTTTTCTTCCCCAGATCGTGGCGGTTCCACAGATAACGCCTTCATTTTCCCTGCTTTTTTCCTGGGCTGCCGACAGTTTTTCCTCATAACCCGGAAATTCAATAATATTTTTTGATAATAGATCCCCGTCCATTTCCACGAAGCTTCTTTTATCCGTCAGCATTAAAATTCTTCTTCTGGCCCGGACTGTAAAATAATGTCCGCACTCAGGACAAATAAAATAATTTTTTCGAATTTTACTTACGCTTATTTTGCTCTCGCATTTTTTGCAGGTTATTTTTCTTGTAAAAATCTTATTTGGCGAGCTTTCCAGCTCATTATCAGCCTTAAGAAAAAGATTTTTTAATTCCATTTTTTACAGCACTTTCTTACAAATTCCTGTATCATAATTCCCCGATACAAAACGACTGTTATTCATAAATTTCATATGCATATCACGATTATTGCTGACTCCCACCAATACAAATTCCGACAGGGCGCTCCTCATTTTTCTTATGGCTCCGTCCCTGGTGGCAGCGCAGACTATGAGCTTTCCCAGCATTGAATCATAAAAAGGAGTCACCTCACAGTTGGTATAAAGGGCTGAATCAAAGCGCACATCCACGCCTCCCGGTATGTGAAGCAGTTCCACTTTTCCCGTGGCGGGAGCAAAACTTTTATTGTCTTCCGCGCAGATCCTGCACTCTATGGCATGTCTGTTTCGATGGATATCTTCCTGCCTAAAGGGAAGCTCAACACCCGCAGCTGTCCTTATCTGCCATTCAACAATATCGATGCCGCAGACCATTTCCGTTACAGAATGCTCCACCTGCAGCCTGGTATTCATCTCCATAAAATAAAAATCGTTTCCCTGAAGAAGAAATTCCACAGTGCCCACTGTAATATATCCCACGGCCGCAGCAAGGCCCGTAGCAGCCTCATACATTCTTTTTCTTACGTCATCTGACAGGATAGGAGCAGGACATTCCTCGATGAGCTTTTGATTTTTCCTCTGGACAGAGCAGTCCCTGTCCCCAAGAGCCAGGACCTTACCATTTTTGTCAGCAATTATCTGGACTTCCACATGCTTAACGCCTTCCAGATATTTTTCCATGAAGACTTCGTCATCACCAAAGGAGCTGGCAGCCTCTTTTTTTACCTGGAAAAATGCATTTTCCAGATCTTTTTCGTCTCTGACGATTCTAATGCCTTTTCCGCCCCCTCCGGCTCTCGCCTTAAGAATAATTGGGTAACCTATTTTTTCGGCCCATTTTTGGGCCTCATTTTCATTTTTTAGGAGCTCGCTGCCCGGACAAATAGGCACATTTGCACTGATTGCAAGTTCTCTTGCAATTTCTTTTTGTCCCATTTTTGCCATGACTTCAGAGGAGGGGCCGATAAAGGTAATTTCATTTTCTTCGCAAATTTTGGCAAATTCCGGATTTTCCGACAACATTCCATAGCCCGGATGAATTGCCTCAGCCCGGGATTTTTTTGCCACCATGATAATGGCAGTCATATTTAAATAGCTGTCCTTTACCCTGGGGCCTCCGATACAATAGCTCTCGTCAGCCATTTCCACATGAAGGGCGTCTCTGTCTGCTGTGGAATAGATAGCAACAGTTTTTATTCCCATCTCCTTACATGCACGGATAACTCTGACTGCCACTTCACCTCTGTTTGCAATAAGAATTTTAGAAAACATTTTCAGCTCTCCTTTTCATCTTTTACAATTGCAAAAGAAAAATCTCCATTCATGCACCTTTTTCCATCCACCGATATTTCTCCGTGAAGCATATACATTGGCGGACATTCCTTAAGGATTTTCGTGTCGATCCTGATTTTATCCCCGGGCTTAATCATCCCTCTGAAACGAACCTTATCAAGGCCTGTATATACAGGAATAAATCCCTCCTGGGTCATTTTATCCGCAAATAATACGCAGGCTGACTGAGCCATCATTTCGCACTGAATAACCCCGGGCACTATGGGATTTCCGGGAAAATGTCCCTGAAGAAAATATTCGTCCCCCTTCACCGTATAAAAACCGGTGGCAGTACCATCTTCATTTACATAAGCCTCCTCCACAAGGAGCATGGGCTCTCTGTGGGGAAGGATCTTTTTTAATTCTTCTTTATCCATTTTTTCTTTTTCCGTGAATTTAATTTAAAAAAATTAGTCGATTATAAATAACGTCTGGTTGTATTCCACCAGCTCTCCCTCTTTGGCAGAAATTGCCTTTATTTCTCCGTCAATGGGGGAACTTACTTCATTTAGCATTTTCATAGCCTCTATAGTGCAAAGGCAGTCTCCTTTTGAGACCTTATCTCCCACCTTAAGAGGCTCTTTTTCTCCAACTTTCCCATAGAAAATTCCAAGGAGGGGAGCCTTAACTTCCGTTCCCTTTTTAGTCACCTTTTGTTCTGTTTTTTCTTCGGGCTTTATTTTTTCTACGATTTCCTGCCTGTCAGATATTTCGCAGCCTTTTATTTTTTTCTTCAGGGTTAATTTAAAATCCCCTTCTTCCACGGAAAGCTCTGACAGACCAAGTCTTTCAAATAAATCTCCGTATTCTTTTAGTGAATTCATTTTTATTTTTCCTCTGAATATTTTTTGAAGGCTATGCAGGCATTGTGACCTCCAAAACCAAGGGATGTGCTTATTGCAAAATCAACATCTGCTTTTACGGCTTCATTAGGAGTGTAGTTAAGATCACATTCCTCATCCTTTTCCCTGTAATTAATTGTGGGAGGAATAATTCCGTCCTTAAGGGCCAGAACCGATGCAATAGCTTCTACAGCTCCTGTGGCCCCCATCATATGGCCTGTCATGGATTTTGTGGAGCTCACATGAATATCGTATGCTTTTTTACCAAAGACAGCTTTTATTGCCTTGGTCTCCATGGCATCATTCAGATGGGTTCCTGTGCCGTGAGCGTTGATATAAACCTCATGCTCATCGGATATTCCGGCCTCTTTTACAGTATTTTTTATGGCTCTTATGGCACCGTCTCCCTCCGGATCCGGAGCAGTGATATGATAGGCATCCGCAGTATTACCGTAGCCTGCTACCTCGGCAAGGATTGTGGCTCCGCGCTTTTTTGCATGCTCATATTCCTCAAGGAGCAGGATTCCTGCGCCCTCTCCCATTACAAAACCGCCTCTTCTCTTGTCGAAAGGAAGGCTTCCCTCTTCAGGATTATCTGAAAGATTCAGCGCCTGGCAGTTAACAAATCCTGCCATTGCCAGCTCATTTATTGATGCTTCGCTACCACCTGCTATTATTGCATCAGCGTAGCCATGCCTTATTGCACGAAATGCCTCACCGATTGTATGGGTTGATGTGGCACAGGCAGTGACAACAGGAAGTGTGGGCCCCTTAGCTCCGAATTTTATTGAAACAGCTCCTGCAGCCATATTGCTGATCATCATAGGCACGAAAAATGGTGATACCATCTCAGGACCTTTTTCATAGAGCTTTTTTGTCTCTCTGATGGTTGTATTTATTCCGCCTATACCGGAACCGATATATACGCCAAAGCGCTCCTTATCAAGGTCAGAATCAAGGATTCCGCTCTGTTCCACAGCCTGTTTTGCTGCTCCCATGGCGTACTGCATAAAAAGATCCGATTTTCTGATCTCCTGCATGGTGTCATAGTAGGATTTTGGCTCAAATTCCTTTACTTCGGCGTCAAGGCTCACCTTAAGTCCGGAAGCATCAAATCTTGTTATTTTATCTATTCCGCAAACACCGTTTTTGAGGTTATCCCAAAAAGTATCAATATCATTTCCCACAGGAGAAATAACTCCCATGCCGGTTACAACTACTCTATACATACATTCCTCCGTCCACTTTTATCACTTCACCTGTTATATATGACGAGTTTTCGCTGCCGAGAAAAAGCGCAAGATTGGCCACATCTTCAGGCTCTCCGAGCCTTTCTATAGCCAGTGTTTTTTTCAGTTCCTCATGGGCCTGCTCTGGGAGTTTTGCTGTCATAGAGGTTTTGATATAACCGGGGGCGATAGCATTACATCTGATATTTCTTCTTCCGTATTCCTTTGCCACAGACTTGGTAAAACCAACGATTCCGGCCTTAGAGGCCGCATAATTGGTCTGTCCCTTATTTCCCATAAGTCCAACCACGGAACTGATATTTACAATATTTCCGCCTCTCTGCTTTACAAAATTCCTTATAAAGGCTCTGGTCATATACATGGTTCCCTTGAGATTTACGTCGATGACATCATCGATATCCATGATTCCCAGACTGGGAAGAAGATTATCCCTTGTTATTCCTGCGTTATTAACAAGAATGTCGACTTTTCCAAAATCAGCCATTATTTCTTCCGCAACAGAAGCAACCTGCTCAGGATCTGAAACATCGCAGGAATAAAGCCGTACTTTTCTTCCTGTCTCTTCAAGCTCTGTCAGTGCACTCTGCGCCTCGTCTGTTTTTCTGGAAGCGATAATTGCTATGTCCGCGCCATTTTCAGCATATTTGCCTGCTATGGCCAGACCTATTCCCCTGGTACCGCCTGTAATAACGGCAACTTTGTTTTCTAAGATCATATTTTCTCCTCCAGCGAATATCCCCTGTTCAGACAGCAAGAGCTTCCTTAACCTGCTTCAGGGATTCCATATCACTTACATTAAAAATTCTGGCCTCAGGAGCAATCCTTTTTACAAAGCCTGACAATGTCTTTCCGGGACCACATTCAATAAAAGTATCAATACCATCTGATACCATATTCCTAATAGTTTCTTCCCATCTGACACTGTTTGATACCTGAAGAGCCAGGATTTCTGCCATATCAGAATTATTTTCCGGATAGGGTTTTCCGTTCATATTTGCGTAAAGAGGAATTTCTGATTTTTTTAAATTAAATAATTTTCGATCCCCCAGAACGTTTTTTATATGCTCTGTAGCTTTCCGCATATAAGGTGTATGGAACGGTCCTCCCACAGCAATTTCCACGAATCTGACTTTTTTCTCCGACAACTTATCCTTTAATTCCGCGATTTTTTCTTTTTTCCCCGAAACCACGATCTGTCCCGGACAGTTGTAATTAACCGGATAAACTCCTGCTTCTTCGCAGACCTTTTCAAGCTCCTGTCTGTCCATCCTAAGGACCGCCAGCATACTGCCTTCTGTTTCCTCTGCAGCCTGCTGCATAACCTTCCCCCTGGTGCAGACCAGCTTGAAAGCATCTTCTTTGGTCATAGCCTTTGAAACCGCCAGGCCTGCCACTTCTCCAAGAGAAAATCCTGCTGTGGCATCCGCCTTAATTCCTTCGCTTTCCAATGCCATAACACTTGCTATGTCAGCTAAAAAAACACAGGGCTGAGTATTTTCGGTTTTTTTCAGCTCCTCATCTGTTCCACAGATAATCTGGGAAATGGTGCCCGGTCTTATGGCTTCGGCCACACCGAAAAAATCATGCACTTCTTTTATATTTTCAAAAAATTCCTTGGCCATACCCGGGTACTGACTTCCCTGTCCGGCAAGTAAAAAAGCTATTTTTCCCATTTTTATCCCCTTTTTATGTCCCCATCAGGGCAAAAGCATCTCTGCAGATTCCTGTGACAATTTCCTCGCAGGTATTTTCTGAATTTACAAGGCCCGCTATTTGACCGCACATGCAGGATCCTGTCTTCACATCCCCTTCCACAGCAGCTCTTCTGAGAGCACCTGCTCCCATTTTTTCAAGAACTTCTGCCGGAGTACTTGAATCAGACTCCATCGCATTAAAATCACGTGTCATTCTATTTTTCAGCGCTCTTACCGGATGTCCAAGGCTTTTTCCTGTAACGATTGTGTCTCTGTCCTTGGCCTTTAATACTTTTTCTTTGTAATTCGGATGCACATTGCACTCTTTTGCTGTAAGGAATCTCGTTCCCATCTGTACAGCCTTGGCTCCCAGCATGAAGGCAGCTGCCATTCCGCGGCCGTCAGCAATTCCGCCGGCTGCTATTACCGGAATATTTACAGCATCAACCACCTGTGGGACCAGCGCCATGGTTGTAGTCTCGCCCACATGACCGCCTGATTCGCAGCCTTCTGCAATAATTGCACTTGCTCCCATTCTTTCTGTCATTACAGCAAGAGGAACGCTTGCAACAACGCAGATAACCTTTACTCCTGCATTTTTAAGCTTCTCCATGAATTTGGCAGGATTGCCTGCTCCTGTGGTTACAACCTTGATCTGCTCCTGGCATACTACATCAACAGCTTCCTCGATATAGGGGCTCATAAGCATCAGATTTACACCAAAGGGCTTATCTGTCAGCGTTTTAGCCTTTTTAATCTGCTCCCTGAGCTGCTCTCCGTTTGAATTCATAGCTGCAATAAGACCCAGGCCCCCTGCATTTGACACTGCAGCTGCAAGCTCAGCGTCGGCGATCCAGGCCATACCGCCCTGAATAACCGGATATTCAATACCCAGCAGCTCGCAAATTGGATTTTTTTCCATTTCTGCTCCTCTTACTGCTTCTCAATAAGCTCGGCAAGCTTCTCAATTGTTGTGATTTCCTGTGACAGCTCGATCTTGCAGTCAAGCTCTTCCTGCATCTGCATAACAAGCTCCATGATATCCAGAGAATCCAGACCAATTTCTGTGAAGGTATCTGTCTCCTTGATCTCTGACTCCTCCTTGTCAAGATACTCTGCAATAATTCTGATAAGTGTTCCCTTTACATCTTTCATTTTTTCATTCTCCTTTTCCCTAATTTTTCATTCCCTTTTTGTTCACCATTGATTCCCTTTTCGGTCACCAATGCCCAAAAATGGCTTGATTTCAGATATTTCTTTGCTACAATAAACGTGGGGCTTACCCCCAGGTCAAGAATTTTTTTGAATAATTTTTATCGAAATAAAAACCATCAAAATTTGGGGCCTTTTAGCCCCGAAAATCATTTTTATGACTTACTTATCGTTTTTGACACAAAAATCGAAATTAGAGGGCAAATATGGACAAAAATAGTTATTCAGGGGATAAATTGGAATATTCACTCAGCGTTGGGCAATTTGCCAAGCTCTGTGAAACCACAAGAGACACTTTGAGATATTATTATGAACAGGATATTCTTGTTCCAAGAATTGATCCTGAAAATGGATATCATTATTATTCAGCTTCTCAGATCAGCTCATTCTTTTTTATCAGCACCATGAGACAGGCGGGATGTTCTATAAAAGAAATTAAAGACATAATCCATAATTCCACCAAGGACAGTCTCACCAAAATGGTTAATTCCAAGATCCTTGATATGCAGATGCAGCTTTATCTGATAAATAAAAAAATCAGTTCTCTCCATCTTGCCATGTGGATCCTGGGAAAATACGACGCGGATAATTCAGGAATCCCTGCCCTGGACATTATTCCCGAAATCAGCACCACTTCCACTCTGATCAAAAATACCGGTGGAGCTTATCATACTGCGGATATTGCTTCGGATATTTCCGTCCACCTTAAGACCACCTCCAGCGAAGGCGCGCTTTCCGGCTTTCCCACAGGAGCTACAATTTCCTATGATGATCTTTTAAATAAAAAATATGTGTATAACAGCATTGTAAGTTTATCGCTGCTTCCAGCTGATAATATACAGAGCAAGCCTATTTCAAGCACTCTGGCCGTCACCTGCTACCACGATAATATGGATATAAAAATCGACGACACATACGAAAAAATAACAGAATTTATTCAAAATAATAATTTAAAGCCCTGTTCTGATCTTTATTCAATCAGCCTTTTTAATTTATATAGCAGGGAAAAAAAGCATAATTATTTTAAATATTTATTTATTTGCGTTAAACAATAAAAAATTCACTTAAGTTAATTTTATTTACATGCTATACTTTCTACTTTGGGTAAAAAACAAGTTTAAAGAAAAGGATATTCTCATGAACAAAAAAGAAAACAAAATGGGCGTCATGCCCGTAAAACAGCTGATTATCAGCATGTCTCTGCCAATGATGCTATCCATGCTGGTGCAGGCTCTCTACAACATTGTTGACAGTATATTCGTAGCACAGATCGGTGATGGTAAATCTGCTCTTGCAGCCCTTACTCTTGCCTTTCCGATGCAAAACTTCATGATAGCCATGAGTTCAGGTACTGGAGTTGGTATCAATGCTCTTTTATCTCGTTCCCTTGGTGCAAAAGATTTTGAAAAATCTGATTCAGCCGCTAATAACGGTCTTCTGCTTACATTTTTCAATTACATTATTTTCCTGATTATCGGTATCTTTTTTGCCGGTCCTTTTATCAATGCTCAGCATACTGATCCTGTGATCAGAGCCTACGGCTCAGAATATCTTGGGATAGTCTGCTGCTTATCCATTGCACTGTTCTTCCAGATGACTTTTGAGCGACTTTTACAGTCAACCGGAAAGACGCTATACAGCATGATTTCTCAGGGATCAGGCGCTATTATTAACATTATTTTTGATCCTCTTTTGATCTTCGGAATTGGACCTTTCCCTGAACTTGGTGTTGCCGGCGCTGCATATGCCACAATTTTCGGCCAGTTAGTGGGATGTTCCATCGGATTATTCTGCAATCTTAAGTTTAACAAAGAAATTAATTTTAGTTTTAAGAAAATTTTAACACCTGAGCTTTCAACCATTCGAGATATCTACTATGTAGGCGTACCCTCGATTTTAATGATGTCAATTGGTTCTGTAATGACCTATATGATGAACCTTATTTTGGGTTCATTTTCAGCTATTGCTATTTCTGTATTTGGTGTATATTTCAGACTCCAGAGCTTCTTCTTTATGCCGGTATTCGGCCTTAATAACGGCCTTATTCCTGTTCTGGCATATAATTATGGAGCCAGGAACAAAGCCAGGATCAAGGAAGCCCTTAAGTTTTCTCTATTATTGGCCGTATCCATCATGTGCATTGGTGCAATATGTTTCATGTCTATTCCTGAGACGCTTCTGCACCTGTTCAATGCCACTGATGACATGGTAGCTATCGGTGTTCCTGCACTTCGTACAATAAGCCTTTCATTCCCTGTTGCAGGCGTTTGTATAGCCATGGGATCCGTATTCCAGGCCTTTTCCAAGAGCTTTTACTCACTGATAGTATCTGTAGGCCGTCAGCTTGTGGTTCTTATTCCCGCAGCATGGCTTCTGGCAAGGACCGGAGTGCTTTCCAATGTCTGGTTTGCCTTCCCTATTGCCGAAATTGCCTCATTGATATTATCAACCTTCTTCTTTACTAAACTTTACAGATCGACGGTTTCAACCCTCTGATTTTTACTGGACTACAGGTCATTTTATAGAAAAAAGTATTGATTTTAGCGGTTTTTAAGAATTATGCACTAAAAACCGCTATTATTTTTGGCACTTTTACGAACCAAATGTCTTGTATGCCGCATAATATGGGTGTAAAATTTTTTTTGTAGTTTAATAATCCTATTTTCGAGGGAGGTAAATCCATGAATAAGACAGAACTTGTTGATGCTATCGCAAAAGAGACTGGTCTTTCAAAGAAAGAATCAGAAAAGGCCGTTAAGGCTTTCACAGACGCTGTTTCTAAGGAGCTTAAGAAGAAAGGCAAAGTTCAGCTTGTAGGCTTCGGAACATTCGAGACTGCTAAGAGAGCAGCTAGAACAGGTAAGAATCCTCAGACTGGCGCAAGCATCAAGATTCCTGCAGCTACAGTTCCTAAGTTCAAAGCTGGTAAGGCTCTTAAGGACGCTGTTAACGGCAAGAAGAAATAATTTTTAGATATGTTATTTAAAAAGCCTTGGAACGCATTGTTCCAAGGCTCAGACTGTAGACAAAGTCCACGGCATCTGCCGTGGATTTTTCTTTATAAAAGTGTTGGAAGCCCAGTATTTATCTGGGATTGAGGCACTTCTTCTGGTATAATAGAAGTATCAAAGTTGGGGGATGGGGATTGCCTTTATGATGACTTCTAATACCGAAAGAAAGCGTGAACAAATGCAGTTTGTGAGCATGGATGATCTGGTTCCACA
>JAEEGF012147893.1_pt1 | contig 40090 bp, 33 predicted proteins | sample 9134171 | NCBI WGS metagenome assembly JAEEGF01 (sample SAMN16246542, study PRJNA631951) | gut metagenome | biome: gut microbiome; feature: rumen; material: AP-attached | host: Bos | place: Iran: Karaj | collected 2018-10 | reverse complement strand
AATTGATTTCAGAAGAATTCCAAGAAAGCTCACTTTTACATATAGAAATATATCAGGACGTGGAGATGTTTGACCATGATGGCAACAAATATATTGAAACTCTTTTAACCACTGAGATGTCCATTGGAACAGAGCTATCCCCTACAAAAGACCTACTCAACAGAGCCTTTAGTTCTTTCGATGATTCAAAAATGTATCTTGGTGCTATTTACGAAAATGAGTTACCAGAAATATGTCCTGAAGAATTATCCATAAACATTCACCAGGATGTGGATGGAAGGATTCAGCAAATTCAGGTAACAGAGGTGACTGATGATAAGTAAAAAATCAATCGCGAAAGGGTTAATCACTCTACTACTTACAAGCTCCCTGCTGGCTTTTACAGAAGATTTCACTGACCTTACTCTGGTTGCAAATGCTCAAGAGCCTCAGGCTACTTCCGTTGCCTTCGACGAAAGCTTCATCCCCTTTAGAAGCTTCATCCCTAAATATTTATCCATAAACTCAAGCGTAAAAAGCAATACTATAAAAGGCCTTTGGCTAAAGCTTTTTGATGAGCAAAAAGCAAATCCCAATTGGAGTCAAAAATATTATATTGATTCTTCCTGTGATTACATCGGTCTAGGAGCTCAAAGGGAATCCTTCAAGGATATGGATTTTGCCAGAGCAACTGGTGATTTTGACGCATTCCTTGGAAACACCATAGAAGCAAATCCTGAATTTCTACTAGAACTAATTTCATCCCCTGAATACAACTGGATTATCCAAAACAAACTGGCCAATCCATCAAGCTATTCATATTTTGCAAAAGCTATGTCCAATCTCACCAAAAACTATAACTATATAGGCCATGACAAAGATTCAGATGATAACATTTTGAAAAAATACAGTTACGGTAGCCAGACCTTTGACATTTGGATGTTAACCAGCCTTGCTTATTTATACGAGGGGGATAGGTCAGAAACTTATCTTTCAAATGAACAGGTAGAATGGCTAAAGTCTTATCAAAGATGGCTATATGAAGATTATGTAACCAATGGGGAAAACTCACTAGCAAAAAAATATCCATCCATCTATGAGCTTATAGCAAGAAGTTCTGATGCCGCAAATAACTATTTAGGAAAGGGGCAGGAATTTTTTGACTATGTCATTGCTACCAAAAAAGGAGCTGGTGCCTGGCTGAATCTTAATGACGAAATAGATATCCAAGGCCTTGATGAAATCGATGATTTAGCCAGCCTCTTTAACACCTCTGCTGGATGGTGTGGCGGTGAAAGGAATGATTGTAGAGACCATGATGCCTGCACCGAGAAAGCCAAAAAAGTAGATATACTAGCCATGAAGCTTCACGAAAACCCAAAAGCCATGGAATATATCAGCAACAACGAATCCGTATATGCGATACATGGCGAATCAGAAAAAGAACAGAATACCTGGTTTTTCAGATATCATGTCAAGCACTCTGACGCAGGTATTCCTATCCCTACAATTCCTGGTTTGGTCAATGTAATAGCTGGTGGTAACAGAGCTACAGCTATTTCTAGCATCGACCAATATCGAGGCACCTGCGATGGTGTCCAATGTGCCAACGCCTCAACTACCGCCAGAATATATTTAAAGGACTTACTATATGATGAAACTGTAAGACCAAATGGTGCTAAAAATCCTCAGAATATCACATGGTCTTATTCTGGAAACAACGCTTACTATTACAGTGCCAACGGAGGCTACGACAGCTATAGTACAGCCAAAGTTCCGGAGGTAAGTGTTAGCGACACAAGTATTACTTATGAAAGACTAAAAGACAAAAAAGGTAATTACATAAACAGCTTTAAATTTAATCTTACTAACCTTAGAACTGAAGAGCAGCTAAAAAACGCTTACATTCAAATTACCGCCTACGATGGAAGCTTTTGCAATTCCCGAGGCTGGGAGGGCGGCCCTGGAAACTGGAGCACTTATTTCAGTTGCAGCGCCCAGGTTACTTTTGGCAATCCTGTTATAGAAGATAAGGCTGATGATTGTGATATCACTGAGCACGTTTTCAATGACGCAAGTATACAGTGGAACGATGATTATACATCTGCAACCATCACTTATTCCTGCGAAAAAAATCCTATTCATCATAAGGACGTTCAGACTACCACTAAAATCACTAGCGAAACAGTTGATGGAATGATTATTTATACAGCAGTGGATGATCGTGAAAACACTTATACCGAAAAAGTACCTATCGAAGGTTCCGCTGGTAAGGGTTATGTCACTATCCAATTGACCCCTCAGAATTGCACAAACAATTATAGGTCAATAACCAGCAGCGAAGTTATAGTCCCAGGCGGTGCACAAAGCGATATGCGCCCACCTAGATATACAGCTTCAAAAGCATCTATCGATGGCGTTATTAACAAAAACATTATTCCACTTGGCGCCAAGAAAATAGAATTTAGCTATGTAGCCTCTGAATATTTGGAGCAGTTGAAAATAAATATCCATTCCGAAAGCGGAAAAATCATTGGACAAGCCTTTGTTCCAAGTGGTTCTGGAAGTGGCAAAGTAACTGCTATCCTATTTGCAAATTCAGATGCCAATATAAGAAATAGCTACGTGACCTTCACAGGAAGTGCCAGCACTATACATCACAGAAACGACTATTGGTATGCTGGTCAGCCTGCACCATCAACAGCTACAATTGGAATCACAGAAATGAAAGTATATTATTAAAAAAAGCAGCCTACATGGCTGCTTTCTTTATATCAATCCAAAATGTTTAAGTCCGTTATAGATACCATCTTTATCAAAATCATCAGTGACGTAGTCGGCCACTTCTTTAGCTCGGTCTGTACCGTTTCCCATTGCAATACCAACTCCAGCAGCCTCTAACATATCAAGGTCATTTTCGCTGTCGCCAAATGCATAGGTATTGGCTGGGTCGATGCCACAAAGCTCACAAGCCTTTAGCATACCTGTAGCCTTTGTATGACCAGCTGGAACCAGCTCGCACACCTGATTATTATGTTTGATAATCTGATAATCATCTTCAAGCTTTTCATAGCACTGAATCAGTTTGTCTGCCTCTATTTCTGTAGCGCAAGACATTTTGTTAATGACCCAGTCGCCGTAATAATCGCCACCGATAGGAACCAAATCCTCTCCCACATCACGGCGAAGGATATTGCCAAAGGCATCATTATGGTCGAACTCATCATCGTCCATATAGATATTCTTAGGACCTTCAAGAATAGGCTTAAATCCGTATTCACGAATCATCTCAACAGTCTGTTTGGCAAAATCTTTATCGATAAGCTTTTCAAATAAAATCTTGCCATCGATTTCAACATGACAGCCACAGGAACAAACAATTCCATCAAAACCCAGGCTAAGCAAATCCTTGTTTTTAATAAATGCTCTGGCACGGCCACTGCAAATAAATGCCAAATGTCCGTTTTCCCTAAGCTTTTTAATAGCAACTCTAGTGCTTTCTGGAATGTAGCAGTTGTAATCCCAAAGTGTGCCATCTATATCAAAAAATACTGCTGATTTCATAAAACAATAACCCTTCTATACCCAAAGCCTAAACCAGAAATTGTGATGTGCTCTGGTGAAATTATATTTAGAGTAAAAACTCATTCTTTTAAATTTAGGCTTCTGTCCTATATTTGCAAATCTAATCAGGACATTTTTCTTGTCTACAGGCATCCAGCCTGCCTTTGCAACCTCTGCTGCAAAAAGTCTCGATTCATAAACGAAGGCCTTTTTCTTTTCAAAGAAATTGCCTTCTTTTAAATCTGTAATATTTCTATTTGCCTTGTCAGAATCCGTTTCAGTAACAGCGCCCATAGTATTGTGTCCAGTCTGGCGATATGAAACCATTGGCTCATCAATGCAATGTATATGGCCCATGATTGCAGCCACTTCTAAAACCAGCGCATCATGCATTGGAATCAAATCAAGCTCTATAAAAGGCAACATATCCACAACAAGATTCTTCAGCTGGCGATTTATGCACATTGTGCACCCTGCTGCTGGATTATCAATGAGAATCTGTGTATAAGCAATATTCTCAGGAGACCTTCCAATGTAGCGAATAAAGGATGGTGAAATCTCATCTAAATTCTTATCAACCACTCGCATATCAGTAAAGATGCATGTAGGAGGTGCTTCCAAAAGCTGAGCCTCTCTATTTTGCTCTTCTAGACGATACATTTCCTGAAGAGAACGCTCCACTTTATCAGGGGCCCACACGTCGTCCTGATCGCAGAAAAAGTAATAATCCGCCTGAACCTGTTTTAACATCCAAAGGAAGTTTGCCTTGGCAGAGCCCAGTGGCTCACCAAAGTATTGAACCATCATCTCGGGATATTTTTTCTGATATTCATCGATGATTTCAATAGTGCCATCTGTGGAGCCATCATCGTGAACTATTATTTTAAAATCCTTGTATGTCTGCTGTACTAAGCTATCAAGCTGTTCTCTTAAATATTCCTGCCCATTATACGTGGCAAGAAGAACTACTATCTCTTTCATTATCTGTTAAACCCATACCCCGTCCCAGTTTTCTTTTTAAACTGGAGATTATCAATAAATAAATCTAAATTAGCAAGAGAGCTGGTGATTTTACCAAACAGTCCACTTGCTCTAAACTGATTTTTATAGCTAATCATTTCGTGAAGAGTAAATATATCCTCCTGCTTGAAATAATCGCACTCTGCGAGTAAATCTAAAAAGTCGTATACAGACTCATCTGTAACTGTGGTGTCCTTTGAAAGGTTTGCCCCGTCAAATTTGTGTGTATAAAATGCCTTGTCAAAGTAACCAAACTTACAACCCTTAGCCAACATAAGAAGCCAAAGGAAATAATCGTCTGCTCCGTTTTTCTGTACCAAATGCTCCCTCCAAAATTCTGGAATAGCATCTTTTTTTATCAAGCACTGGCCTGGAGAAATAATTTGAATTCCAATACGTAAATACGTATTCAAATCACCTACCAAGCCCTTGTGATAATCATTTCTGTACCATAACAGCTTTGTGCCATCGGCCTGTTCTAGGTTTGCATTTGCAACCAGTACATCGCAGCCCTGCTTTATAATCTCCGCCGTCATTGAAGAAAGTGCATCTGCTGTAATCACATCATCCTGGTCTAAAAACATGATGTAGTCTCCTGTAGCTACTGCAAGACCTGACACCCTGCTATAATGAATGCCCTTGTTTTCTGGATTGGTAAGAACCTTAATAAACTGGCCCTCCACAGCTGGTGCCACAAGAGTTTTCTCAGGGCTATCATTTACCAAGATAACCTCAAGCTCATGTCCTGCTGCACTAAGGCTACGCCTATTTGCAAGCATGCAGTCCACGTAGGCATCCATATATTTATCCCCTTTATAAAAAGGGGTAACAACTGTAATTTTCATTTGATCTCCTCAACAAACCTTACAGTACTATATTGTTCTTCTGAAGAAGTTCTCTTGCGCTGTCTACAGAATCTACTCCGTGGAGATTCTTGATAGGAGCAAATTCATACTCTCTATCTACCTCAAATGCAAGGTTGTTATCCATCATATTTATCATATCAAGCACAAGAAGCTCGAACTTATATCCATTAGGCTCTGTAGGAGAAACGTGATTTCCGTTTTCATCAACGAAAGGAATCTTCTTTTCTACTACGTGTACAAGCATCTGGTTGTTAACGATTTCCTCAAGCTTTTCAACAGAGAAAAGATAGTTAAGGATAACACCGAACTTGTAAAGTAGGCTGCCATCTTCAGCCTTTGCCTCTGACATTTCCTTTGACATCTCGTAATATTCAACGATGCTTGGGTGGCCATCCTCAAGACAAAGAAGTCCCATTTTTTCAGCTGGCTCAACCTTACGAACTACCTTCGAACCTGCAACATAGTTGCCAAGGATTGTTGCACCAACAAATACTGGATCTGCAATTCTCTGAAGCACATTATCAACAGCAAAAATGTTAATCCACTTAACACCCTTTGCATGTAAATCCTTTGTAAGGCCCGCCTTTACCATAGATGCAAACCATCCACCGTTACCATTTGGAGATGTGGCAAGTCTGCCCTCCTCCTCAAGTAAAAGCTTGCCGTTATAATCTACTGCGCAGGCCATATCCTGAATAAAGAACTTTACATAGCTCTTATCGTAACCAAAATAATCATGCTCTTCGAAGAAATTACGAGTATCCTCGTCATTTTTCTCGCTGGTCATAATGTAAAGAGGTACAAAGCAACCAGCCTTTTTAACAACATCCATAAGGTTGTTGATAAGACACTCAAAAATGTAAAGCTCATGTGTAAGACCTACATTGTAGCATCCCTTTGGCAAATCGAAGCCAAGGCGTGTACCCATACCGCCTGCTAAAAGTACTGCAGCAACCTCACCCTTCTTAAGAGCCTCAAGACCTGCTGCCTCAAACTCATCTTTTCTAGATGCAATTTCTGCAAGCTCAACAGCTGGTGGAACACTAAACTGTCCACGAGTGATTTTGCCCTCATCACCGATAAGCTTAAAATCTGGCCAATTAATGTTGGCAATCTGCTCCAAAAAAGCTTTCTTTTTATCCTCTGACAAATTGTCAAAGCCTCTCAGTACGTGGCCCTGACCGTTCTTTTCCAATAGTTCTATTGCTTGTTCCTTAGTCATAAAAAACTCTCCCTTTTCTATGCACTCTTTGTATATTTCTTTCCTAAAAACTTGGCTGCCAAAAACCACAGCCCCTTCTTAAACCAATTTATTTTTTCAGTATAGGTGGCAGTAGCATAAGAAATGCGTGCCCCCTGATCTTTCATTTTCAAAATCCATGCATTTAAGAGGATTTCGCTGATGCGGCCAAAAAGCCTTGCCTCAAAATCACTCATGCCTGAAATATCAATTTTCTCTTCTACACCCTGTAAAATAGTAAAAAGCCAATTAGCATAATCATCAAAATATTTCTTTTTCATTATGCACATGTTGTACATGCTTCCACTGGTGCTTTTGAAAGCCCCATCCAGATACTTAACATCATCTGGGAAAAGCTTTTCAACCACTTCTTTTGTCACATCCAAATGATGGCCATCAAAAGTGTGGGCGTAATGGCTGTAAAGACTTTCGATATAATATCTGTTTGGCTTTGGCACGATTATATCTGCAGTGTCCATAAGCTCAGTTATCTGTGGAAGTGTAAGAATAGACTTTTTCTTTGAAAAATACCTCCTATAATGACATAGGCCGACAACATCCGCAGTAACATTTTTCCATATGTAATAGGTGGCTGTGAGTTCACAATAAAAGGGATTTTTCTTTGAGATATTGTCACCACTATCATCCCTAAGAATAGTCCCTTGCTTGGTAGTTATACCACACTGTTCATATGTAATGTCTGCTTTGCCATCGGCTCCTACATGGATTGGCACATACCCATCCACATCGTTAAGTGGACAAGGCTTATGTGTAGCAATAAAGATTTTTATATCCAAAACAAATTAGTCCTCTTCGCCGTCCTCTTCGTCAGCAATAGCTGCGGCTGCGCCAGAAACTGCTGAAACAACTGCTATTACAGCTACGATGACAACTAATAAAATTAATGCAAAAAAGAAAATTAAAAAACCGCCCTCAGTCATAATAAACCTCCTTCTTAACACTACCTGTAATTATAAACCAGCCTATAAGTAAAATCAAATTTAGCGCAGTTGTTTGGCCCTGTTAAACACTCCTGGGAAATGCTGCTTAGTGTATTTCATCAAGCGAGCTCGCCTTAGGGCTGTACCAAACATCCCCTCAGTAAGAGGCTTGTAAAGCATTTTAAGTGTCTTAGAATCGCAAGGCATGTATCTACACAATTCCTTGTACATAGGTGTTTCTGCCTCTGCTCTGCACCACGCCAATATATCATCCGTTTTTGCTCCCGATTCAAGCTGACGTACCATGGCCGACTGGAAGCTTCTAAAATATTCCTTCGAAAGAATACCAAGAGCCTCAAAATCACAAGTCTTCCATTCCTGCTGTTGATCGTAGATTCGCTTTACACGAATCTTTTGAAGCTTGAAATAATCCCCTATTTCTCCACCTGTAAGTCTGGCCTGTCCCTGATTGCGATAGTGATATAGCACATCGTTAAGAACAGTCAGCGACTGAGTGTAGTCTAAAAAGTCACAGTTGAACAGAATGTCTTCAACGTGTTTTATCTTTTGATAAGAAAGATTATTATCACGAATCACGCTTGCCTTGTAGCATTTGTTCCAAGGATAGCCAAGCATGGTAATGCCTTCCATCTGCATAGCCATCTTGTGAATAGTAGCAGGGTCCTTTGTGGTGACCATATCATCGTCGTAGTCTTCCATTAAATCCAAAGTGATGCCCTTCATGTATTCTATTTTGCCTGCAGCGTTTCGATAGTCCTCTGTGAAGCTGTATACAAGCAAGTCCACCGGATTGCGTTCCAATGTGGCTGCGCAAACTCTAAGAAGATTTCTTTCGTATAAATCGTCTGGGTCTAAAAATAAAAGATAATCTCCAGTAGCTTTTGCAATACCTGTATTTCTAGCTGCTGATACTCCTTGATTTACCTCGTGCTTAACATAGATAAACCTATCATCGCGCTCCACAAAAGTTCTGGCTATTTCACCAGAATTGTCAGGGGAGCAATCGTCCACGATGATAACCTCGAAATTATCGTAGGTCTGCATCATCAGGCAGCCGAGAGCGTCGCCAATATAATCGCCCACTCCGTAAGTAGGCATTATCACGGAAAACTTAATTTCTTCACCCATATTTCAAATGATACCAAAAACGACAGTATTAAACAACCCGTGTCATTTTCAGCCAGTTTCCTGGGAAAGATACTGCTGCACCTTTTCCTCGTCTGGACCATTTGCTGTAAAAACAATAGTATCCCCATAGTGGGCGCCCAGTGCCATGAGCCCAAATGGAGACTTCGCATTTACGGTATAGTTTCCTAAAGTAGCCTCTATATCGCAGTCAAAAGTATTAAGTTTTGCAATTAAAGCTGTAGCCGGAAGGGCATGCAGCCCCTCCGGCTCAGTTATGAGGTAGTAGATGGTTTTCATATATTAATTATATCTCAACATTAAAATGTTCAAATAAAATCTTTTCTGCCTCTGGATTCCAAAGACCATTATGAGCCTTGCAGCTCTTATCAAGCTTTGCAAAAAGCTCATCAGTTTTGCCAAGTTCCTCGAAATCATCGATTGCTGTAAGTGGCATATCAAACTGAGTATAGCAAAGCTTCTTTCCACCTGGGATTGATGGAAGCTCACATGTGGTAGATGCTACAGAATCAAGACCGCCAACATGTGTAACCATAACAGATGGATTAATCTCGCCCTTAGCTGCAAGCTGAAGTGCCTCTAAAAGGTCGTCATTGTTTCCACCTGTTGTTCCTAAAATATGTGTGCTGGTGTAGTGAGCATTGTAAAGGTTAATCTCAGACTTGAACTGATTGTCAGTTGGGCCAGCGAAGAAGTTCATGCATCCATCAAATGCCAGAAGTCTATCTCCCATTTCTGCAACAGGGCGAATTGGCACATATACGAATACGTCGTCATAGCCGTGTCCCTCAGAAATCTCCATAAGCTTTTCTTCTGCATTTTCTACTGATGAATTAAAGTAGATAAGCTCAACACCCTTTGATGCTGCAAACTCTGGGCTGATAACTGATGCTGCTCTTGCAAGCTTTGCATCATCTACATCTGTAACTACGATTCTCTTTGGCTTGTTTTCAAAACGAAGTCCATAAGAAACTGCCCCAAGTCCCATTGGTCCGCAACCACCCATAATAAGGATGTTGCCGTCTACCTTTGTTCCCATTGCATGCTGATAGTTCTGCTTGTTTGTGTGATAGTTAGCATGATAGCCACCAATGATACAGCTCATTGGCTCGCCAAGGGATGCCTGATAAAATGCCTCTCCATCGTATGGAAGAAGTGCATCTAATTCCATAACCTCGTGTGGCATAATGCAATATGTAGCATCGCCACCACAGTATCTATATGAATAACCTGGTGAATCAAGACTGCCCTTATAGTTAAGAGCTGGCTGAAGTGCCCACTTGTCACCAACCTTGTATTTATCCTTCCATTTGTCACCTACTTCTACGATGACACCTGAGCACTCGTGACCTGTGATGATTGGATTTACATCGATATCCTGTGGTGCTCTTTTATGTTTCTTACCCTGCTTTGCCAACTTGTAGGTTGACATGCAAATGCTATCGCTAATAACTTTTACTAATATTTCATCGTCCTTAATCTCTGGGAGCTCAAACTCCTCAAGTCTTAAGTCCATTTCACCATACATTCTTACTGCTCTAGTCTTCATTTGAAGTGATACCTCCTGTATTTCAATGTCCTATCCTTCAAACATAGCGCAGATTTCCTCCTCAGACATAGACAGTAACCTCTCTATTCCCTTTGCATCAGAAAATGATAGCGCTATTTTAGAAAGGACTTCCAAATGTTCGTTGCCTACTGCTGCGATGCCAATAACTACCTTTGCCTGTTCTTTAGCACCCCAGTCCTGTCCCTCAGGAAAAGTCATGATTACTATTCCTGTTTTTTTGATGTCCTTTTTTGCTTCCTCTATGCCATGTGGAAGGGCTACAAAATTTCCCATGTAAGTATTAAAGACCTTCTCCTTGTCCAACATAGCCTGAGTATAGCTTTCATCTGTATATCCACGTTCAGAAAAAACAGCACCAATTCTTCTGATGACATTTTCTTTTGTATCAGGTTTTTGATTTAAAAAAATATTTTGTTTTTCAATTACCAAAACAAATACCTCCAGTTTTATAACTCATTAAGCTGCTTGCTAAAGTAAGCCTTTAAAATCTCCTGCAGCTTCTTTCTGATTCCTTCCTCGTCACCTGTCTGTATCAGGGAAAGGAATTTCTCATCCTCTATAATTGCACTGCTGATTCTTCCAAGCATTTCTGAATTTTCTTTTTTGTGGTCGTCAAGGGGCATAACCATGCAGATAACTGCGTTAATACCCTTAAGCTTTGGATCTGAAAAATGATTGTCATTCCCACAGCCAGCTGTGACCACTGTACATTCTTTTACCGCTCTGCTTCTGGTGTGAAGAAGAGCTATGCCAATCTCAGGAAATACCTGGCTCATGATCTGTTCACGAGCCATTATTTCCGAGCATAATATTGCAGCTGCTCGAGGCGACTCTGTTAAATCCGATGTGAAGAGAGCCACCAATTGTTCAAATGATGTAGAAGGGTCTATTATCAAATGGTGATATTTTCGGATTATTCCTTTTAGCCTGATGATGATGTTATTTATCTCATCCAGCTGCCTTGTAAAGTCAGTATCCGCCTGTCTGGCAGGCAATGACGAATACTCATCAATTTTTGTACTGATTTGTAAAATGTCCTTTTGAGTGATCATTGGGTTGACCATAAGATAGTCAGCGTCAAAATCATTCATGTCCAAAATGGAAATAAAGAAATCAGTACGTGAAGTGATATGTTCAGTGATTTCATCAATGCCATAGGCCTTGATGACAATATCGTAATTTGCAAACTGATTTTTTAGCTTTGCCATCATCAGCTGGGCCACTCCAAACCCACTGGCGCAAATTACGCCTATATTTACAGTTCGACGTTTTCTCTTTCTACTCTCTATCTTTTCTTTGGCTGCGCCAAAGTGCATGCTAAGAAATCCAATTTCCGCATCATTTGGCATAAGGCCTGTTTTTTCATAGATAACTTGCGCAGCCTTTTTACAATCCTCGTAAACAGTAGGATATTCTGCCTTTATCTGCTCTAACAGCGGGTTTGATATAGGCATATCATTCTTCATACGATAAAGAGCTGTTTCTAAATGTACGATTAACCCTGTGATGAAATCGTCCTCATACCTAATCTCGCTGGCATAATCGGAATCGATTGCATCTATCATTTTTTCAACGATATTTAAGATTTCCTCGGCACCCATTACCTGCTCGATTGCAGTATCGTTTGAATATTTAAACTTAGCTCCTCTTATGTGAAGAAGAATGTTATTTATTTCTGCCTCTGGAATAGTTATTGAAAATGCAGCCTCTAACATGTTTGCAATCTTTTTTGCAATGTCATAGCCTTTGTCCAAGGATGCATCATAACTTTCCTCTGTAACAAACTTACCCTGTTGGATTCTTTCTACCGCTACTGTCAGATGCACAAGCAGTCCTACATAAGCGTCGTTAGTAATGTTTTTAAGAAATGGCTCGTCTATATCCGCAAGAATTGTGCCTACCTCAGCCATGATTCCCTCATTCATAAGGGAGTAGATATTGTCCCCAAGGGAAGGGGCATTCTCTAGCTTCATGTTTTCTGTAACGAATCGCTGAAGTGCCACTCTGTAATTTTTCTCAGTGGCAGAAATCATAATTCCAAAGCCTGGCTTTTTAACTATCTGCAGATGATAGTCCCTGGCCCAATCTTCAATAGCATCTAAATCAGTGCTGATTGTGGCCTCGCTGACACCAAACATATTGCTGTAGTAAAACAGCTTCTGTGGCTCGCGATTTCTAAGAAGCTCTAGCTTTAAAAGATTTCTGCGACGGTTTTTATCAGTTACCACCAGTTCTCTTTGATTACTAATCTCATCAAGAATTGCTTTTTTATCTGCCTCAGTTCCTTCTATAAAACTGCCTTCGCCTTTTCTACGAACAAGGTTTAGATTATAGTTTTTTAGAACTTCAGACACATAATCTGCCTCTCGTAGAATGGTACGTTTGCTCACACCTAAAGCATCCGCTAATTCCTTGTCGGTAAGCGGCTGCTTTTCGCTCAACAAATATATAATGATTTGTTTTACACGTGGTGTGATTTCCATAAAACTAATTCCTATGCTTTTAATTCATTTACGAGGGCATCGTATTCAGGTGCCGCCATAAAGTTTGTGATTGTTATAAGCTTTGCCTGTGGAGCATTCTTTCTTGCTCTATCTGCAAGCTCGCTGTGAGTAACAACAATCTGTGCGTTCTCAGGAATATCTGATACTGAAGCATGCTGAACTTCGATATCTGCTCTTCCTGCATCCTGTAATTTCTTCTTAAGTACTGAAGCGCCCATAGCTGATGAACCCATTCCAGCGTCACATGCGAAAACGATGTGCTTTACGCTTGAAGCTGAAACTACTTTATCTGCTACTGTAGAAACCTGCTCTACTGAAACGCCCTTAGCCTGAGCCTTCATTTCCTTCATCTGGTTTGTAGAATCAGAAAGGCTCTGCTTGCTGTTAGAAAGTCTAACGATTGGAGCAGCGATTACAAATGAAACAACTGCTGCAACACATGCTGAAAGGATAACCATGAATGTAGATCCCTTTGGAGCCATACCAGCATATGCAAGGATTGAACCTGGAGATGCAGGACCTGCAAGTCCAAGCTTAAATACTGTATTGAAAATCATAGCTGCTACTGAGCCACCGATTGTAGCCAGAAGAAGCACTGGATTCATAAGTACATATGGGAAGTAAATCTCGTGGATACCACCAACTAAGTGGATTAAAAGTGCTCCTGGAGCAGAAGCCTTTGTTGTCTTATCCTTTGAGAAAAGCCAGTAAGCAACAAGTACACCAGTACCTGCACCTGGGTTTGTCTCAATCATGTAGAAGATTGACTTTCCTGCTGTAGCAACTTCGTCAGCTCCAAGTGGAGTGAAGATGCCGTGGTTGATAGCGTTGTTAAGGAATAATACCTTAGCAGGCTCAACAAAAATAGAAACAAGTGGAAGTAAACCGTTGTTTACAAGAACCTGTACACCTGCGTTAAGTACTGCAAGTACAGCACCCATGAATGGTCCGATTACGAAGTAGCCAATGATTGCAAGGAGAAGACCAAAGATACCAATTGAGAAGTTGTTAACAAGCATCTCGAATCCTGCTGGGATTTTACCCTCAACAGCCTTATCAAATTTCTTAATAACCCAGCCACCAAGTGGACCTGCAACCATAGCGCCCATGAACATTGTATATTCAGTACCGCAGATAACACCGATTGTGATTATAGCGCCCATAACTGCTCCACGGTCGCCGCCAACCATCTTACCACCCTGATAAGCGATAAGAACTGGAAGCACATAGGTAAGCATTGGACCTACGATTGAAGAAAGCTGCGCGTTTGGCAACCAACCAGTGTCAATGAAAAGTGCTGTCAATAGACCCCATGCTATGAAAGCACCAATATTTGGCATTACCATTCCGCTAAGGAATCTACCAAAGCTTTGTATTCTCTCTTTCATTAGGATTTTTCCCTCCAAATTAAAATGGTTAATACCGAATGCATTCGTTGTATGATTATTATAAGGCCCTAATTGAGCTTAATTCAATTGATACTTATTTAAGTTTGTCACACCCAAAAGTGACAATACCTAAAAAAGGCGCCAACCCTTAAGGTTAGCGCCTTTTGTGAAAGTTTTATGTTTAGTTTAAGCCATATAGTAATCTGGCAAGCTCTGAATTTTTATCAAGGATAAGTGTTTTATTTTCTCCTGCAAGAGATTTAAGTGCATCCAATCCTCTGATGTAATTATAAAAGTCTGCCTTGCCTGGCTCGTTATAGGCTTCTGAAAGGATTCGCATGTATTCAGCTTCACCCTCTGCCTCAATTTTTGCAGCCTCTGCCTTTGCATCGGCAATAGTAACAGTTACGTTTTTATCTGTTTCGTTTCTAATCTTTTTAGCTTCAGCCTCACCCTTTGCAGTGTAGCCTGCTGCAATATTTTCACGCTCTGAAATCATTCGCTCATAAACAGCTTCCTTGTTGTCATCTGGAAGGTCTAAGGCTTTAATTTCTGCAATCTCAATAATGATACCATACTGAGTAATATCACTGTTGGATGCCTCTGTAATCATCTTTGTAAGAGTGTTGCCTCGAGCCGCAATGATTTCATCCTGTGTCATAGATGAAATAGTATTTTTAGTAGCATTGTAAACTGCAGCCTCAATACGCTCATCTGCGCGGCCACGTCTGGCACCAAGTGTCTGATAGTAAGCCTTTGGATCGGTTACATGCCATAAAACATAGTCATCTGCAATCATAGATTTCTTATCAGAAGTGATTACATCTGATGTAGGAATATCATATAAAATGCTTCCTGTATAAAGGACATTTACATTATCAATGAATGGAACCTTTACATGAAGTCCTGGGTTAGATTCCACAGTTCTTATTTTGCCAAGACGAAGTATGATAGCAGCCTCGTTTACATGAACTGTATAAGTAAATGTAGTGAACAACACAAATGCAAGGAATAATATCGCAATTACGATAACTGGTTTCTTTTTCATATTACTGCTGTCCTCCTTCCTGTTTTACTCCTGTGAAGCTTTCAAGAGGAAGCATGGTCTGAGTATTTCCGTCTGTGATAATAACCTTTAAGCCAGGAAGAATTTCCTCCATCTTCTCGTAGAACATTCTTCTTTTGGTAACGAGAGGATACTTCTGGTATTCATCGTAGGTTTTGTTAAATCTGGCAACCTGACCTTCCGCCTCTGCAATACGAGAAGACTTTTTAGCCTGCGCCTTTTGTATTACCTCATCGGCCTTTGCCTCTGCCTCTGGAATCTGCTGATTCTGATACTGGAGAGCGTTATTCTTTGCGGTATCTGCTCCCTGTTTTGCAGTTTCAACAGACTTAAATGCAGCTACGATATCATCAGTAGGAGGTGCCGAATCCTGAATTGTGATATTTACAATATTAAGTCCAATATTTCTGTTTTCAAGTTCCTTAAGCATAGCCTCTTTGATGTCAGACTGAATCTTTGACTTTCCTGTGGTCATGGCCTCATCAACTGTATAGTTTGAAACTACAGTACGAATATTTGCCATGGCGATGTTTGCAAGTACCTCCTCTGGGTACTCTGAATTATACAGATATGCAACAGGGTCAGAGACTCTATACTCCAGATAAAAATCAATGTTTAAAAGATTGAAATCTGAAGTAATCATAATACCATTGTCATAGTCGGTAATATTTTGTCCGTCCTCATCCACTGTATAGCCAATACCAGTGCCATGTGTAGTCATATCAACCTTTGTCACTGACTGCCAAGGCGCCTTGAAATATAGACCTGCAGTATTTACCTTTACAACCTGCCCAAACTGAGTAACTACCGCATTGTTCTGCTCGTTAACTGTATAAATGCATCTAAGCACCATTATTACAAGTAAAACAACGATTAGTCCAACTGATGCTTTTTTCAAGATATCGCCTGGTTTAAAGTTAGATGGATCAGGCATATCAATAACATCTTTAAAGTTATTTTTTCTCATAAACTTCTCCTTCCTAAATATAGTATCAATTTTAACTTTTTGTCTATTTAAATACAACAAATCTTTTAATAAAAAAAGGACCGGCTTGCACCGGTCCTAAAAGTACTATATTTAATGGCAGCCGCAGCTTCCACCGCAGCTTTTACAATCTCCGCCACAAGCAGGATGCTCGCCCCTCTTATGTGCTTTAACAAGAGAGCGTATGATTGCTGCTATTATTGCTACTAAAATTAAAACTACGACTAAAGTTCCCATATTACACCTCATCCGCCCCTTCGGGGCACCTTCCCCTCAAGGGGAAGGCTTTTTACTTGTTGTATTTATCCTTTCTCACTAATCCGTATACAAGGCAGCAGATAGCTGCGATGCCGAAGATTGTTCCGAATGTAGCGCCTTCGCCAGTGAATACCTTACCTACCTGATAAATGATAAGTCCGATAACCCAAGCAAATCCACACTGGTAACCAATTGCTCTCCAGAACCACTTTGTGTTGTTCATCTCACGCTTGATTGCACCCATAGCTGCGAAGCAAGGAGCGCAAAGAAGGTTGAATGCAAGGAATGCAAAGCCTGATGCGTTTGTAAATGCTGCGCGCATTGTCTCGTAAACATCTCCAGATGCACCGTAGATAATAGCAAGTGTACCTACGATGTTTTCCTTTGCAACAAGACCTGTGATAGAAGCTACTGTTGCCTCCCAATCACCAAATCCAAGTGGGATGAAGATCCATGCAAGACACTTACCAATAGCTGCAAGGATAGATGAATCAATCTGGTCTTCCTCAAGCATTGTAAATGCTCCATCAACAACACCGAAGAATGTACAGAACCAAACTACGATTGTTGAAAGTAAGATAATTGTACCAGCTTTTTTGATGAATGACCATCCACGCTCCCACATGCTACGAAGTACGTTACCTACTGTAGGCCAATGGTATGCTGGAAGCTCCATAACAAATGGTGCTGGGTCACCAGCAAACATTTTTGTCTTTTTAAGCATGATACCTGAAGTAATGATTGCAAATATTCCAAGGAAGTAAGCGCTAGGTGCAACCCAAGCTGCTCCGCCAAAGATAGCACCAGCTACCATGGCGATAAATGGAAGCTTAGCTCCACATGGAATAAATGTTGTTGTCATGATTGTCATCTTGCGATCTCTATCGTTTTCGATTGTACGAGATGCCATGATACCTGGGATACCGCAACCTGTACCAATAAGCATTGGAATAAATGACTTACCTGAAAGACCAAATTTTCTAAAGATACGGTCCATGATAAATGCAACTCTAGCCATGTATCCGCAAGCCTCAAGGAATGCAAGGAAGATGAAAAGTACAAGAATCTGTGGAACGAATCCTAAAACTGCACCAACACCTGCTACGATACCGTCAAGGATAAGTCCCTTAACAACATCGTTGCATCCGATTGCATCAAGACCAGCCTCTACAAATACTGGAATACCAGGAATCCAAACTCCATAGTTTGCTGGGTCTGGCTCTTCTGTTGATTCTACATAAGCTACAGCTGCTGCATAATCATCTAATGTTGCTGTCTCATATTCAACGGCCGCTGTCTCCTCGTCCTCAACAGGATATTCAAAATCACCTGTAGGCTCTGCACCGTTTTCTTCTACATATAAATCATATCCATCTACGATAAGCTGATTTGCTGTATACTCATCAGCGGCCTCTGTATATGCCTTTGAACCGATTGCAAATAAATGCCAGCCGTCACCAAACACACCGTCATTTGCCCAGTCTGTAGCCCATGTACCAACTGTTGTAACTGATACAAAGTAAACAAGGAACATAACTACTGCAAAGATTGGAAGTGCAAGGAAACGGTTTGTAACAATCTGATCAATCTTGTCAGATGTTGTCATACCCTTTTTAGCCTTCTTTACACAGCCGTTGATGATAGAACCAATGTAGTTGTATCTTTCGCCTGTGATGATTGACTCTGCATCGTCATCCATTTCTTTCTCGCAAGATTTAATATCCTGCTCGATATGGTCTACAACCTCTGCTGAAAGTCCAAGCTTCTCCTGAATTTTTTCGTCGCGCTCAAATAACTTAATTGAATACCATCTCTGGACATTTTCATCCTGGATGTTATGTAAGCAAAGCTCTTCAATGTGAGCAAGTGCATGCTCTACAGAGCCGTCAAATCTATGCTTAGGAGACTGTGGCTTTGCTTCCTTGCCAGCCTTTACTGCTGCATCAACGATTTCCTTAAGACCTCTGTTCTTAAGAGCGGAAATCTCGATTACAGGAACGCCAATCTCCTCTGAAAGCTTCTTTGTGTTAATCTTATCGCCGTTTTTCTCTACAACGTCCATCATGTTGATAGCGATAACTACTGGAATACCAAGCTCTACAACCTGAGTTGTAAGATAAAGGTTTCTCTCAAGGTTTGTTCCATCGATAACATTGATGATTGCCTCTGGCTTTTCATCGATAAGATAGTTACGAGAAACAACCTCCTCTAATGTGTATGGTGAAAGGGAATAAATACCTGGAAGGTCTACGATTGTAACCTCTTTGTCCCCTTTGAATTTACCCTCTTTGTACTCAACTGTAACTCCTGGCCAGTTACCAACGAACTGGTTTGAACCTGTGAGAGCATTAAATAATGTTGTCTTACCGCAGTTTGGATTACCTGCTAATGCTATACGAATTCCCACTTTATTATCCTCCTCTATTCTACAATTATCATTTCAGCGTCAGCCTTGCGTACTGATAATTCATATCCTCTAACTGTTACTTCAACCGGGTCACCAAGTGGTGCGATTTTTCTAACGTAGATTTCTACACCTTTTGTAATACCCATGTCCATGATTCTGCGCTTGATTGCGCCTTCACCTTCGACCTTTGTAACCTTTACTGTTTCGCCAATCTTTACGTCCTTGAGCGTCTTCATAAATTTTCTCCTTTACACCTTAATAATTATACAAATATCTTCCCAGCCAACTGCTTGTCCACAGCTACCCTGGATTCTTTGACATTAATGATTAGGTTGCCCCCAATCTCGTTTACTACTGTGACGTACCCTCCCGGTACAAATCCCAGCTCCTGCAAATGGCGCTTCACTTCTTCCGAGCCACCAATTCGCTTAATCATTTGTTGTTCGCCTGTTGGCGCTACTACTAATGGCATCATATATACTTCCCTTTACATTGTTTTCGTTAGATAACTAAAGTTTGTTTTAGTGAATAAACGTTAGCCATCTCTAACACCATACAGTAATTTAGCATAAAGAAACTTTAGTTTCAAGTCCCTAACTCGAGTTTTACGCAAATAATCACATTTTTTTCTATAAAAAAAGAGCCTTGCCTATGCAAGACTCTGTAATAACTATTTTAAATTTATACAATGCCAATTAAAATGCCGATAGTATGTACTATAAAGGCACAAATCCAAGCGATTGCACACTGCCATAGCACCACACAAATGGCCCATTTATTTCCCATTTCTCTTTTGATTGAAGCAATAGCTGCAACACAAGGTGTGTATAAAAGAGAAAATACAAGTAAGCAAAATGCTGTAAGATGTGACATTGCTGCTGCAACACCTGTGGTTCCAAAGAGAACCTCAAGTACTGATACCACGCTTTCCTTTGCCATAAATCCAGAGATAAGGGATGTACATATGCGCCAATCTCCAAGACCGATTGGTGTGAAAAGTGGAACCAAGCCACCTGAAATAAATGCTAATATACTATCCTTTTGATCGCTAACTAAATTAAGATGAGTATCAAAGCTCTGAAGCACCCATACAATAACAGTAGCAAGGAAAATAACTGTAAAGGCTCTCTGCAAGAAATCCTTTGCCTTTTCCCAAAGCAACTGAACTACATTTCTGGCACTAGGTAATCTGTAATTTGGAAGCTCCATAACAAATGGAACCGCCTCCCCCTTAAAGCGTACCTTCTTAAAGAAAACTGCCGCTAAAACTCCAAGGAATATTCCAAGGAAATATAGAACAGTAATAACAAGCCATCCATTATCAGGGAAAAATGCTGCCACAAAAAATGTATATATAGGTAGCTTTGCTGTACAGCTCATAAATGGTGTCAGCAGAATTGTCATCTTTCTATCGCGGTCACTAGGAAGTGTACGAGTGGACATAACTGCTGGAACTGTACATCCAAAACCAATAAGAAGTGGCACAATACTTCTTCCTGACAGGCCTATCTTTCTAAGAAGCTTGTCCATGAAAAATGCCACTCTGGCAATATATCCACTGTCCTCCAGAATAGATAGGAAGAAAAACATAGTGATGATGATAGGCAAGAAGCTAAGGACTCCTCCTACGCCTTCAAAAATACCACCTATAACCAGCTCGTGCACAGTTGCATTTACATGTGCCGCTGTAAGAGCTTTATCTGTAATATCTGTAAGATACTCTATTCCTGTCTCTAATAAGCCCTGTAACCAAGCACCGATCACGTTAAATGTCAGGAAAAATACCAAGGCCATTACACCGATGAAAATAGGAATGGCTGTATATTTTCCAGTAAGCCATTTGTCGATACGCTGGCTTCTTATGTGCTCCTTGCTTTCCTTAGGCTTGATAACACATTCCCTGCAGACCTTTTCGATAAAGGCAAATCGCATGTCCGCCATTGCAGCGCTTCGGTCTAAGCCTCTTTCCTTTTCCATCTGCTTTGTAATGTGTTCAAGGGTCTCTATTTCGTTTTCATCAAGGTCTAGCTGCTTGATAATCTGAGAATCATTTTCGATGGCCTTGCTGGCTGCAAATCTAACCGGTATATCAGCCCTCTTTGCATGGTCCTCCATTAAATGAATAACAGCATGAATACATCTATGAACAGCACCGCCGTTATCATTTTCATCACAGAAATCATCTACCTGAGGCTTTTCCTGATAACGTGCAATGTGAAGTGCATGAGCAACTAATTCGTCGATACCTTCGTTTTTAGCTGCGGAAATTGGGATGACTGGTACACCAAGCATCATTTCCATTCTGTTGATATCAACGGAACCGCCATTGCCCCTCAGCTCATCCATCATATTTAAAGCCACAACCATAGGGATGTTTAGCTCTAAAAGCTGCATGGTCAGATAAAGATTTCTCTCTATATTTGTAGCATCTACGATGTTAATGATAGCCTTTGGCTTTTCATGCAATACAAAATCTCTACTTACCAGCTCTTCGCTTGAGTAAGGTGACATTGAATAAATTCCTGGAAGGTCTGTAATGCAGGTACCTGCTTTGCCCCGGATAACTCCATCCTTTCGATCTACAGTAACTCCAGGGAAATTTCCAACATGCTGATTGGAACCTGTCAGCTGATTAAAGAGTGTTGTTTTACCACAGTTTTGATTACCAACCAAGGCAAAGGTAAGGACATCATCCTTTGGAAGAGGAGTGCCGTCGCCCTTTGCATGGTATTTGCCCTCTTCACCTAAGCCTGGGTGGCTAATGTCGTGTTTGGTTTTAACTGTAGCATTTACCGCTTCTGTTTTTTTATCGATAGGTGTGGCCTTAATCTTAGCCGCATCTGCTAGTCTAAGAGTAAGCTCGTAGCCATGGATGCTAAGCTCCATAGGGTCTCCCATAGGTGCAAGCTTTACAAGAGTTACCTCTGCACCAGGAATAACACCCATATCTAAAAAGTGCTGTCTAAGAGCACCCTCACCACCAACCTCATCGATTCGTGCTGACTGTCCAATCTTTAAATCCTTAATTGTCATTTATTACTTTCCAATCATTGTTCCAGTCTGTCCGCCTACTGCGTTTCCAGCATCTGACAGCTTGGTTATTAATACTTTTCGGATAGCTGAATCTCCGATGTAATCTATAGCAGCCTGAATCTTTGGAGCCATATCTGTTGCACCAAATTCACCTGCTTCAAGCATCTGCTTTGCCTCTGCCACTGAAATGTAATCAAGTGGCTCCTCAGAAGCAGTGCCAAAGTTTTTGCATACCTTTGAAACAGATGTAAGAATTACAAGCATATCTGCCTCAAGCTCTGAAGCAAGAAGGCCTGCCGCTGTATCTTTTTCAACTACTGCCGAAGCACCCTTAAGCTTGTTGTCCTGAGTAAGAACTGGAATACCGCCACCGCCTGCAGCGATAACTACCTGGTCTGCTTCGCAAAGTGCCTTAATAGCATCTATCTCTACGATTTCGATAGGCTTTGGAGCTGCTACAATTCGGCGATAGCCTCCCTCCACCTCTACAGTGTGATTGCCCTTTGCCTCTTCTGCCTCAGCCTCTTCCTTTGTCATTACTCTGCCGATGATTTTAGCTGGCTTGTAGAAAGCCTCGTCATAAGGATCTACAGTAACCTGAGTAAGAATTGTAGAAACTGGCTTATAAATTCCACATCCAACAAGCTCAGAACGAATAGCCTGCTGTAAATCATAACCAATGTAGCCCTGACTCATTGCAGAACAAACTGACATAGGTGTAGGTGTGTAATCAGGATGATTCTGATAAAACTCTGAAAGTGCTGTGTGAATCATGCTGACCTGTGGACCATTACTGTGAGTAATAACCACCTGATAATCCTGCTTAATAAATTCTGCAACTGCCACAGCTGTACGCTTGGTAGCATTCCACTGCTCCAAAACTGTAGTTCCAAGTGCGTCATGACCAAGTGCGATGACTATTCTTTTCTTTCCCATAGATGCCTCCCTTAGTATCTTCTTTTGCCTCTTCTATTTCCAATAATTGCTAACGTAATTACGATAGCAAGAGCTGCCCCTGCAACATCAATCCACATGTCTCTAACTTCGCCAGAACGACCAACTACAAACAGCTGAATAGTCTCGTCCACAAAAGCTACAGAAAGCGCTAAAAAAAGTGGCTCCACAAATCTTCTAAACCATCCTCTTACGAACTGTGCCATCTCTAGAGCAAGTAGCACTCCAAGCACTCCATACTCTGTAAAATGAGCAGCCTTTCTAACGATAAACATGCCATTATCATCATTCGTAATGAATGGACAAATCTTGCAAATGATCTGTAACCATTTTGCACTTTCCCCTGCTGAAACAACGGCAGGCTGTAAGCTGTGGCCCCATATAAGACAAAGCCACGCCACAATCAAAATCCCTAAAATTATCTTGTTCTTTTTCATAGAAAACATTGTAACATAAGTGAGCCATTTTTTAAGCTAATTTCAATAAAAAAGAGGCCATAGCATAAGCTATAGCCTCGTGATTTTATTGTACTGCCTCAATCTTGTGAGTAAGTGTTACCTGATAAGTAACTTCCTCGTAGTCTTTATCTGCTTTAGCAACTACAACCTCTACTGTAGTGCCGGCTGGAAGGTACTGCATGATGTTGTTAAGTGTATTTACGCTAGTAACCTTGCGACCGTTGAAGGATGTGATAACATCCTTTTCTTCGATGCCGGCCTTTTCGGCGCCTGAGCCTGAAAGAACCTGTGCTACATATACACCAACTGGAACATCGTATTTCTCTGACATTTCTGAATCGATGTCACGGCCTGCAATACCAAGATAAGATGCATCAAGCTCTGATACTACGTCGTTATCTACCATCTGCTGGATGATTGACCATGCGTAAGAGATTGGAATAGCGTAGCCCATACCCTCAACCTGTGTCTCAGAAAGCTTTGCAGAAACAATACCGATGACTTCGCCCTTAACATTCAAAAGAGCGCCACCTGAGTTACCTGGGTTTACTGCTGCATCTGTCTGTAAAAGTGAATTGGTAACAACGTTACCAGAATCATCCTGGATAGAAACCTCGCGGTCCTTTGCAGATACGATACCTGTTGTAACTGATGTGCCATATCCCATGGCATTGCCGATAACGATAGCTGCTTCACCAACAACTGTGCTATCTGAGTCGCCAAGAGTAGCTACCTTAATAGCTGAACGTGTATCCTTTGGAATGTCTGAAACCTTTACAGAAACAACTGCAAGGTCGCATGAAGAATCTGTACCCTTGATTTCACCCTCTACAGCTTCATCATCGTTAAATGTGATAGTAAGTGTTTTTGCACCTTCTACCACGTGATTGTTTGTAGCGATGTAAATGTAATCATCATCCTGGGCAACTATGATTCCTGAACCAGCCGAAGTGCTTTCCTGCTGGAACACCTGGCCAAACCAGCTTTGGTATTCCTGAATTCCAACATTTGTAACCTGAACAATGGCGGGTAGGACATTTTCTGCAATTTCAGATACATCACTGGTAACTGTTGTAGAAACCTGAGAAGCCTTTGCTACTGTCTTTGTAGTATCAACTTCTTTATCTGAGCCATTTGAAGGGATGACCTGCTCTACAGAAGTATTAGTTCCTAAAAACTTATTAGAAACTGTTACCACTGACTGGAAGGTAATACCTGCAACCAGACCAAATACTAAAGCGATGGCTGCTGTTCTACCAAGCTTTCTTCCGAAGGAATTTTCCTTGTCCTTCTTTTTCTTCTTTTTATTGGCTGTGTTGTCGTATGGAGTCCACTGATAGTAGGACTCTCCCTGGTTTATTTCGTCTTTTTTATAAGAATAAGTACTGTTTTCATTTGTGTCGTTGTCGTTGTTGTTGTAAAAATCACTCATTACTTTCGCCTCCGTTTCATTTCATACAGGTAATGTATACCCCTTATGTGATGATTAGGTGAAGGTTTATTCAACAGTAACTGATTTTGCTAAATTTCTTGGGTGATCTACATCATAGCCCTTGCCCACAGATACATAATAGCCAAAGAGCTGTAGAGGAATAATAGCAAGTGAGTTTGTAAAGTACTTGTTTGTCTGTGGAATGTACATTACGTAATCTGCCACCTTTTCAATGTCCTCGTTACCAACTGTTGTAACAGCAAGAATGAAAGCACCACGTGTCTTGCACTCTACGATGTTTGAAACTGTCTTTGGATAAATGTGCTCCTGTGTAGCTACTGCTGCAACAAGAGTGTTTTCCTCAATAAGTGAAATTGTTCCATGCTTTAACTCGCCTGCAGCATATGCCTCTGAGTGAATGTATGAAATCTCCTTAAGCTTAAGTGAGCCTTCCATAGAAATAGCATAGTCGATACCACGTCCGATAAAGAATACATCCTTTGCTGCAACGAAACGGTTAGCAAACTTCTGGATGCGCTCCTGATTTCCAAGAAGCATCTCTATCTGATCTGGAAGCTTCTTAAGGTCCTTAATAAGCTCCTTCATTTCGTCAGCATCAATCTGTCCTCTAACCTCTGCAAACTTCATAGCAAGAAGGTAGAATGCAATAAGCTGAGCACTGTAAGCCTTTGTAGTGGCAACTGAAATCTCAGGACCTGCCCATGTGTACATAACCTTTTCTGCCTCACGAGCAATAGAAGAACCTACTACGTTTACAATAGCAAGTGTCATGTTGCCCATAGCACGTGCCATACGAACAGCCTCCTTTGTATCTGCTGTCTCGCCTGACTGAGAAACAGCGATAACAAGTTCGTCCTTAGAAAGGATTGGATTGCGATATCTAAACTCTGAAGCGATGTCCACCTCTACAGGGATGCGGGCCATCTCCTCAAATACATATTTTGCTGTAACACCTGTGTGATAAGCACTACCGCAGGCAACAATGCGGATACGACTGATTGATTTGATTTCCTCATCAGTCATGCCAAGCTCTTCGATATCTACAGTGTCATTTTTAATACGAGGGCTAAGTGTGTCACGAACAGTCTTTGGCTCCTCGTGGATTTCCTTAATCATAAAGTGGTCGTAGCCACCCTTTTCTGCAGCATCCACATCCCAATCGATTGTCTTTGACTGCTTCTCGATTGGCTGACCGTCCACATCGTAAAACTCGATAGAGTTTTCTGAAAGGCAAGCGATTTCCTCGTTTTCAATAAAGTAAACCTCGCGAGTGTACTTTAAAACTGCTGGAACATCTGATGCGATAAGGTTGCCGTCCTTGCCGATACCAACGATAAGCGGGCTGTCCTTACGAACTGAGTAAATCTTGTCTGGGTAATCTGCAAAAATAATGCCAAGAGCGTAAGCTCCCTCTACACGGTGCATAACCTTTGTTACACATGTAAGAGGATCATTGCCCTGCTTGTAATAATAGTCAAGAAGGTGTGCAACAACCTCTGTATCTGTCTCTGACTTAAATGTATAACCACGCTTAATAAGCTTTTCCTTAAGCTTTGCGTAGTTTTCAATAATACCGTTATGTACTACTGCAATTGTCTCTTCCTCGTTAAGATGTGGATGAGCATTTACCTCGCTTGGCTCACCATGAGTAGCCCAACGAGTATGACCGATACCGATAGTACCCTTAAGCTCCTCACCATCATGTGTCTTTTCTGAAAGAAGACGAAGACGTCCCTTTGCCTTTTCAAATTCGATTTTCTTGCCATCGTAAACAGCCATACCAGCTGAATCGTAGCCTCTGTATTCCAGCTTGCTAAGTCCATCTAAAAGAATTGGTGCTGCCTGTGATTTTCCAACGTATCCAACTATTCCACACATAATATATATTCCTCCTAGTTCACAAATGGGGACCGACCTAATCGTCAGTCCCCATGGTTTAGCATGTATTTAATTATTCACCAGAATTATCGATTTTCTGAGTAACGTCAGCGCTAGCTTCTGTAGCACCTGTCTCGTTAACGATATGCTTGCTGATTTCATCAAGAGCTTCTGATGTATCATAATCTGTCTGATTATAGAGCAGCTGATGTAGCTTAGCCACGTTAGACTCAAGTGTACAAGGGGCAATGATGTATCCCTTCTGGCCAAGCTTCATACCCTTAAGGTCAAATGGGAAACCTGCTGATTCTGCCATTGTGTAATCCTTAACCCCCGCTGCAAGTCCAAGACACTGTGTAAGCTTAAGGCTTGTAGAAATCTTAGGGAACACATCGTCGGCAATCTTATTAAGCTTACCAACGTCTGCCTTCTTAGCTTTTTCTACGATGAGCTTAATAACCTTACGCTGGTTCTCTGCACGACCGTAATCGTTATCTACAGCGTAACGGTTACGGCAGTAACCAACTACCTGAGGACCATTCATGTGATATACACCTGGTGAATCAAAGAAGCAATCTGAATGCTTCCAATATTCCTCTTCATCAGGATAATACTTAAGCACATTTTCAACCTCTGCAATGTAGCCTGCAAGAGCATTTATATGTGTCTCAGGATTTTCTGTATCAATCATTCGCTGAGTAACCTCAAGGTCAAGGCCGCCAAGGTCATCAACGATTTTAGCAAGTGCATAGAAGTCAACTGATACGTAGCCTGAAATGTTAAGATCAAGGTTTGTATTTAGCATTTCGATGGCTTCTTCTACACCGCCGTGAGCGTACGCATAGTTACACTTTCTATACTTATCCTCGCCAACCTTAAGGTATGTATCACGCTGAACTGATACCATCTTAACGTCCTTTGTATCATTATTAATAGAAACAAGGATGATAGTATCTGAGTTACCACTGTCAAGATTACCATTAGTACGGTTATCTACACCAAACAAAGCGATGGTGGTGTATTGGCTAAGTACTTCCTTAGTCTCTTCGTCAAGGTTAGTGTTTTCAAGCTCTTCCATGTTGATGTTGTCCCAATTAACCTTGCCGAACTTGTTCCAGAAGAACAATACGATTAAAAGTACTAATATAAGAACGATTTCTACGATAAATACGTTTCTTCTAAGCTTTTTCTTCTGTGCCTTTTTACTGCCGCCTCTGGCTCTTGAAGAAGATGGGCGCTTGCTAGCAGTTGAATGACTAGCGTGACTAGCTGGCTTTCTCTTTGCTGTCTGATGTGATGAATGTGAAGAGGTCGGTCTTCTTCTTGGAGCACTGCCGCTTCTGTGGGAAGCTGATGATGCTGAAGCCGGTCTACGGTATGCCATAGATTCGCTTTCAAGCTCTCTCTCAAATTCATCCTCGAAATCATATGAAAGACTTGAGGTACGTGGTCTAGTGCTAGATGGTCTGGCTCCTGCTGGTCTACGATTAGCAGGACGTGAACCTGTTGGTCTAGCGCTACGTCTCAAATCGTAATCTTCAAAATTACTCATTAATTATATCTCTCCTATCGTAAAATATAATAACTGAATTAGTTTACTCTACTGCTTCTGATATTGTCAAGGTTTGGGTACCTGGCATAATGTAGTTTTCCATGCCAATTGGCAGGTTTTTATTGTAGAAAATATCACCAGCTTCAATGATATTTTGGTGCTTTTCCATAATAAGACCATGGTCTTTTTCAGAGGTAGTTTGTTTATTATTTTTCCACCTGGCAATGACCTTTGGAAGAACTATAGTGCGGTAGCCTCGTGTTCTGGCACGCATGCAAAAATCAAACATTGCATCCTGTCCTGAAAGTCGTGGATCAAAACCATGAAGCATTCTATAAACCTTTGAATCAATGAGACAGCAGCCACAGTCTACCATGGCCACATCTCTTGGCATGCTGCCTAGGCCTTCATAGGTATCCCTAAAAATGCTTTGGCCGTGAAAAGCTGGATACCAGGCTCCATCAGTGTCATAAATGTAGCCTACATTATCGATGGAAAAACCTTTTCCAAGGAACCGTGCTCCCACCACAGCTACATCTGGCTGGCATAGGTAGGCGTACATCTTTTTCACGTTACGTCTAGTGTAAAGCTTTACATTTTCATCTCTGATAAACATGTAGTCTCCAGAAAACCTGCGGAAGGTGCTGTCATCGTAGGTCAGATGCCACTTTTTATAGGAGGCATCTATACGCCCTTCGCAGATAACCCCCGACTGCTTTAGGTAAGAGATAGCAAGTGCCATATGCTCCTTGGCATAATAACCTGCTGCATCTCGTTCCTCTTTAGTCATAGGAAGAGGCTCATATCTATTGTGAAAAAGTAAAGATGGAATGTGTTCTATAGATTCTTTTTTGAAAGCTGCTCTCAGCAAATACTCATACATGTATGCAGTCTTTGCTTTTTCATTAAACTGACCAAGCTTATTAAAAAGGGCCTTTGATATACACAAAGACTGGCCAATATAATTCGTCTGTAGCAACAGCTCTTTATTGAAATCGCATTTAAAATGGGGATTTCTACGGTCCACTCCCACCAATTCATCACTATCTGTGTAGATGATAGCTGGCTGGCCGCCAAGGTTATTTATTTTATCAGCAAGCATACTTAGAGTGTTAAAGCTAAGTCTGTCATGCTGACCTAAATAAACAATGTAATCCCCTTCAGCAAAATGAGCACCTACGTTATAAGCGTAGGCACCACCAAGATGCTTCTTCAATCTGCGATAATGAACTTTGTCGACGATATCAGGGAAGAACTCCCTGATGGTAAGTTCGATAGCATTTGAAGGATTGTTATCCAAAATATAAAGTTCGAATTCACGGTATTCCTGCTCATCAATGGACTCAAGGCAATCCTTGAAAAAATCCATATTTGTATCATCGGTCCAGATGACCAGGGTAAAGTAAGTGTCAGCCACTATTTCGAGCCCTTTCCTCCAAAAACAACAGCAATAGTTTTGAAAAGTATTTTGATATCTAATCCAAGGGACCAATTAGATATATATTCTGTATCAAGAGCAACGACTTTTTCAAAGTCTTTGATATCGCTTCTACCGCTAACCTGCCACATACCAGTCAGACCTGGTTTGATAGAAAGACGTGCCTTGTGATGAAGTGCGTATCTTTCGTACTCATCCTCTAAAGGTGGACGTGTTCCTACCAGTGACATATCTCCAATGAGAACATTCCAAAACTGTGGAAGCTCGTCAATGGAGTATTTTCTAAGGAAATGACCTATCGGAATAATACGTGGGTCATTTTCCATTTTAAACATATTTCCAGATATTTCGTTTTGCTCAAGGAGCTCTTTCTTACGTGCCTCAGCATCCTTGTACATAGTTCTGAATTTGTAGAACTTGAATCTGCGACCGTTTTTACCAATTCTGGTCTGTGTGAAAAATACGGGACCAGGTGATTGAATTTTGATAACTGGTGCAAAAATGATGAAGGCAATAAGTGCCAAAATCAAACCAACTATAGCACCAACAATATCCATGAGACGCTTAAGGAAGGCCTGTCTATTGTTGGCAATGTGCATGCTAGTAGTGAGCACCACATAGTCGCCGTAGGTTTCCATAATACGATTTGGCATAAGGTTGTTTGTATGAATGAGAGACATGTGAACTGTAAGTCCCTGCTCCACCAAACGGCCTGCCAAGGATTCCTCGCTGGCGCGAGTGTTTCCATCCAAAAATACTTCGTCCACCACATTAGTACGAAGGTATTCAAATAATGTATCTGCACTGCTTACTACAGGTATGCCCTGTATTTCCTGTCCAGTCATATCCTTATCAACTACCACAACCCCTGTAACCTTAAACTCTGTGTAAGGGCTGTGTGCAATTTCGGAAAGGCAGTGGTCCACAGTGGTGGACTCTGCAATAACTACCATGGAAGTTTTGTTTACATCTAAAAGCTTGCGCTTTCTAATGAATCGCTTCCAAAGTACACGTACGATGTAAGTGAGTAGCACCATGGCGATACCAAAGTATCCAATAGCACTACGTGAATAGTAATAAGATGTCCTGTTGGCATACATGTAAATCAGGATACCTAAGAAGTTAACCAATGAATGCCAAATGGTGGACGTAATCTCTTGATATTTAGTTCGTCTAAGTATGCCCGTATAGGTTTCAGTAAAAAGTACACCTGTTAAATCAATGAATGGCAGAACCTTTGCCATGTTTTCATAGAGAGGGTACATTTCAAAACGATCCAAGAAGATTATGCTTCCATTGAATCGAATATAAACACCAATGAACAATGCTAATTCCGCCATCAGCATGTCCAGGATGATGAAATCCAGATGTTTTACCCACGAGCGTTTTTTCTTTTTATACAACGCTTTTCCCCCTGATTAGGTCGGTAATATACATATTTTGATTATAATGGATAATCTATGGTTAATCCATTAAATAATTCTTAATTTTCCTTAATCCTCTTTGGACTTTACACCATCGTAATCCATCTTTCTGGTGTGGTATTCAATGTCCTCTAGGATTTTACGGTTTTTAGCCATTAAATCGCCAATCAAAGCAATCATAAGAGAGATAAATCCCATGATTAAAAGTGTGCAGCCTAAAATAAGAGACTGAATATGTCCAGCGGAATTGCCCTGGGCTACAAATACTAAGAAACGAATAACCACTCCAAGTCCTACTACAAATGGAAGAATTGCCAAGATGCTAAAGGTCTTAAGTGGCGAATACATAAGGTATGCTCTAAGGATTGTAACCATAGACTTTTTAACATAGCCCATCATGCTATTAAAAAGTCTAGATGGACGAAGCTCACCGTTAGTGCGAATTGGCACGGAAGTCTGGGCAATTTTGTTGCGACCAGCCTGAACGATAGTCTCTAAAGTATATGTGTAATCGTTTGTAACATTAAGGCGCATTGCAGCATCTCTAGAGTATGCTCTAAAGCCGCTTGGTGCATCTGGGATGTCTGAGTTGCTGGCCTTTTGAACAACCCAGCTACCAAGGTGCTGTAGCTTTTTCTTTGTAGGTGAAAAATGCTCTGTAGCATCGATTGGTCTAGCGCCGATAACAATATCTGATTTGCCCTCTAAAATAGGACGAACCAGCTTTTCAATATCGTCAGCAACATACTGATTATCTGCATCCGTATTTACGATAATATCTGCACCATTTCTAAGGCAAGCATCAATACCAGCCATAAAGCCGTATGCCAAACCCTTGTTACGACGGAAGTTTACGATGTAGTTGACGCCCCACTTTTGAGCCACCTCTACAGTGTTGTCCTTGCTTCCGTCATTGATAATTAAGTATTCGATTTCATCAATTCCCTCAATGTGCTTTGGCAAATCGTTAAGGGCGATTTCCAAAGTTTCTGCTTCGTTATAGCATGGAATCTGAATGATAAGTTTCATATCTACTCCTTAGTTTTAAATGAATAATCAAATTTATTAAGTGAAAGATTTGGGTTGTAGTATGGGTCTCCCTCTGCTAAAACCTTTCTCCACTTTGATTTGAAGTAATTGGTCTCGGCATCCATACGTGCCTTCTTTTCGCTATCTAAATGGTCATAGCCTCTGCTGACCGACTCTAGATGATACCACTGAGAAAATGGTGTGTAAACAATAAGCAGCTTTTTTGCCCGAAGCTTTAAGCAATAGTCAACATCGTTAAATGCCACTGCAAGTCCTTCGTCAAATCCGCCTACGCTGTTAAAGTCACTTTTTTTAGTAAGGAGGCATGCTCCAGTAACTGCCGAAAGATCCTGAACACAGGTGCTTCGGTAGAAATATCCCACCTGCTCGCGGCCGCTGCCTAAAAACTGTGAGTTTGCAATGCCGCCAAGTCCTAAGATAAGGCCTGCATGCTGAACAGTGTTGTTAGCGTAGTAAAGTCTAGCTCCTACAGCTCCTACATCACTTCTTCTAACAAAGCCCATCATCTCTGAAATAGCATCAGGGTTAATCATCACTGTATCGTTATTCAAAAGCAGGATATACTCACCCTTTGCATGAGCTACGCCAAAGTTTACCAATGCCGAGAAGTTAAAGATGTTTTTGTGATTATCTTCAATAGCACAATAATCTAGTATAGTAGCATTTACATCGTTTCGCTGCTCAAGCTCTTCATAATATTTAAGCACAGCTTCATCAGTTGAATTGTTTTCAACGATGATAAACTCGATATTTGGATAGTCGCTTTTTTCCACAATGCTATCTATGCAATTTCGAAGCTCCTCAAGATGATTCATATTCGGAATTACAATAGAAAGAAGTGGTGTATCAGGCCACTGATAAATGGTGCGGTAATATCCCAAGTGAGTATCCAGCTCTACTCTGGCCGGAATTCCCAGTCTCTTATAATGGTTTTCAACAGCACGTCTGCCATTTTCGTAGGCATACATTTTAGCCTCTGGATGGTCTGCTGTAGATTCAGGATGACATCTCCAGTGATAAAGCACACGTGGAATATGATAAATGTTAGTGCACTTTTCAAGGACTCTTAAGTCAAAATCATGATCCTGTGCCCCGTCAAATTCTGAAAGGATGCCGCCACTTTCTCTCACTATATCTGCCTTTACCACAAATAAATGAGTGATATAGTTGTGAGAACATAAAAGGTCTATATTGAAGTCTGACTTAAAGTGAGGAAGGAAATATTCCTTGCCCTCCATGTCTATCTTGTCTTCGTCGGAATAGATAGCCTCAATAGTTTTGTCTTCGTTTAAAGCCTTGGCAATGTAAAACATTGCATCAGGTGTAATTAAATCGTCGTGGTCCGTAAATCCGATATAGTCACCTGTGGCAAGTGCCATTGCAGCATTAGTGTTGCCAGCGATTCCAGTGTTATCATCTAGCTTTTTATAAACGATTCTATCGTCCCAGGTGCCGCCAGTAGCCGCCTTTATAATGTCATAAAGGCCCTCCTTTGGACTGCCATCTCCCAGGCATAACTGCCAGTGAGGATAAGTCTGAGCTGCGAAGCTTTGAATCAGTTCTGTTAAAAACTGCTCCTTTGTGTTGTATAACGGAATTACGATACTGATAACTGGATTGTATTCGAACTTTGTGTCACGCTGTAGCTTAAGCTCTGACTCTGTCAGAGGGAAATCCTTGAGAAACTGTCTGTAGCTGTAATGCTCCTGGTCGTGTCCCATCAGCTTTCTAACAGTTTTTGCCACAGTTTTCTTTACACCATAATGCTGCATGTAAAGAAGACCTTTTTCTATTTTGTTGGTTGGTTCTTTGTAATCTTTAATCTTGCTCATTTTTAAAATAATTATTTATGGCTAAAGCCAAGGCCTTAGCGTCTCCCATTTTTACAAAAATATGTTTTTCATCTGGGCTAAATAGCTCGTGATTAGCTGGTCCATCGCCTAAAATCATTGGGCGTTCCATGGCTTCATAAATGTATGCTTTGCCAGGGATAGTGCGTTTTGCCTTCATGATGTCTCCAGAAAAATGTCCAGCTAGACAAAGGTCAGCCCCTGCAATATGCTCTGCCAAATCCTGCTGTGTTAGCCAGTCTATATAGGTGATATTAGGCTGGATAGGCTTTGACATATAGTCAGGAATTGGGCCTATGATTTCAAATTGGATGTTCTCTTCATCCTTGAACTCCTTGAGGGCGTCTAATATAACATCCACTCCCTGGAGATTTAGGATGGAGCCAAAATATAGAACCTTTTTAGGTGCGCTCTCCTGCTTTTTTACCTGCCTTGGGTAGTAGATACTCTTATCTGCCTCTAGATATAAAACTCTAAGCTTGCTTTCATCGGCCAAAAGCTCTGATGCAAAAAACTCGCCGTGGGCCTTGGTATCACAAACGATATAGTCAGCCTTTTTAAGAGTGCTGATATCTAAGCTCTTGCAAAACTTTGAAAGCAGTCCGCCATCTCTAAACTTTTTCCTATCAAGTACCATTGTGTCGTACACAGAAATGAAAAAGTCTATAACTACTGGACGCTTTTTAAGCTTGCCTCCGAAAAATGGCATAATAAGCTGTGGTGCGAACCCTACAAATACCACGTCCACATCTGTCATGGACTGACTGAGCAGAGCCTTGAAAACGTACATAAGGCGCTTGCCATAGCCCTTTGCATTACTTCCGATGATAGTCACATCAGCGGACAATTTCTTAAGATAATTAATCTCCTGGGTCACTCTGATGTAGTCTAAATTTTTAGTTGTTATATATAAAACTCTTTTATCTCTAAACAGAGATTCTAATTCACTAAAATTTTCCATATTTTGACCTATGAATACACATTTGGAATTAGTATACCATACTTGCGCTTTCCTTGCATTGCCTATGGTATTGATTTAGAATGAGTGTAACTATTCTTTAATAAGAAAGGCTATTTATGGCGACACTTGCTGTTATCATGTCCTGCTACAACGGACATAAATATATAAAAGAACAAATCGATAGTATTTTGGCCCAGAGTTTTTCGGATTTAAAGCTTTTCATCCGTGACGACGGCTCATCTGACGACACACCTGCCATTTTAAAGGCTTATGCTGAGTCAGATAGTCGCGTAGAGCTGGTGTTTGACGAGACTGGAAAACCTAATAAAAACAAAGGCTTTGGTGGAAGTTTTAGCAGCTGCGCCAGATACGCTCTTTCACATAGTGATTTTAAATACATGGCCTTTTGTGATCAGGATGATTACTGGGAAAAGGACAAGCTTTCCACAGCTGTTTCATTTTTAGAAAATAATAATGAAAAGCCTGCTCTTTTTGCTTCTAACTATTACATTTGCAATGATGCATTAAAGGTAAATGGTACCTTCAACGATGGCAATCCTATGGAAAAAGTCACCTTCCAAAACATGTTTTTCGAAGGAGTTTTTCCTGGCTTTACCATGGTTATGAATAGACGCCTTGCAGAGCTAGCGTTTGATAATAATGAGACCTCACATATTTATTACCACGATAAATGGGTGTCACTTATTTGTCTTGGCATGGGTGGAAACATTCATTATTCTGCCTCTCCTCTGGCCAAATATCGCCGTCACAGCGAGGCTGAAAGTTCTACTGATTTAGGCTTTATGAAAAAGCTTAAGTGGAGAATCGATAAGGTTTTAAATGGAGATTTCTGCCCTAGAACAAAGCAGATGCTAATCAGCTTTAAGCAGCTTTTTGCAAATGAAATGGATGAGACCACAAAAGCATTTTTAGATATTTTTACTGGATCTTCGAAAGCTAAAAAGCTGTTTTATCCTAAAAAACTCAGACGAAGCGCAACTGGGGAATTACTAATTAGACTAATCATTTTATTAGGCAAGCTATAATCTATGAGAGAAAAAAACGTCAAACGAAACTATATATATAATGTGGCCTACCAAATGCTAGTCATTCTGACTCCACTTTTAACGGCTCCTTACATCGCTAGAGTATTAGGGGCCAACGGTATCGGCGTTTTCAGTTATGTAACAGCTATCGCTGCATTCTTTATCATCTTTGCAAACCTGGGCACATCTACCTACGGACAGAGGGAGACTTCCTATGTGCAAGCCGATGTCCATGGACGTTCTGTAGTGTTTTGGAACACAGTCATATTCCGCTGCACTACTACAGCTATTTTTCTTTTAGCCTACGGGATTTTTGTATTTGTTCGTCATCCTCAGTGGATAATTATCTATATTATTCAGTTTGTAGAGATTTTAAATGTAGCCTGCGATACCAGCTGGTTCTTCCAGGGCTTGGAGGAATTTGGAAAAATCGTAGGGCGAAATGCTCTCTTTAGACTGATTAATCTTTTGATGGTTTTCACCCTTATTAAAGATGAAAATGATTTAGCCCTATATACTGCTGCCACAGCATTTATTACAATGGCAGGTCATGTTTCCCTGTGGGCTTACCTTCCTAAATATTTAGGAAAAGTATCTTTCAGGGAGCTTACTCCTTTCAAGGATACCAAGGTTATCCTGGGGCTGTTTTTACCAACCATCGCCGTTCAGATTTACCAGTATCTAGACAAAATCATGATAGGCTGGTTTACTGAAGGTAACGTTGAAAACGGCTATTACGAGCAGGCCATGAGAATCACCAGAATGGTGCTAGTTCTTGTCACATCCATGTCCACAGTTATGGTGCCACGAATCGGCCATTATTTTAAGGAAAAAGATAAGGCTGCCATTCAGTCAGCCATGTACAAGGCTTACAATTTTGCATGGTTTTTAGGTGTACCTCTTATGTTTGGACTTTTTGGAATTGCCGACAATTTCATTCCATGGTTCTACGGCCCTGGCTATGAAAAGGATATTATTCTACTTAAAATCGTATCCGTAATTACGGTAGCCATCGCAATAAACAATGTAACTGGAATCCAGTATCTGGTACCTACGAAACGAGAGAGGTTATACACAAGGACCGTTTTATTTGGCGCAGTTATCAACTGCTGTTTAAACCTTCTGTTGATTCCACGGCTGTTTTCATACGGCGCAGCTATCGCCTCAGTGGTGGCTGAAATTGTAATTGCTGTTTCTCAGATTTTATATGTGAGAAAAGAAATTGAGATCAAGAAAATCGTCGCTCCATGCGTTAAATATTTGGTTGCCGGAGCTTTGATGCTTTCCCTGCTAGTATTTGAGACCAAAGTATTTCCAGCTTCTATACTGGGAACATTTGGACAGATTATCAGTGGCGCTTTACTTTATTTCGTAGTGCTAATCCTTTTGCATGACAGCTTCTTTATAGAAAATGCAACCATGGTAATAAATAAAATCAAAAGCAAAATAGGTGGAAAGTAAATGAATGTAATTGCTTATTTATTAATAGGATTATTTACCCTTCTAGCATTAGCCTGCTTTTATTTTGGAGTGCTTAATGAAAAGGGTCGCAAGCCCTTCATCGCCATCGTATATATTATTATGTTCGTATATACGATAGGAACAGGTGTCTATTATGCAAAAACTGTTCCAGATGCATCTCCTGATGAAAGCTCTCACATTTCATACGTGTATTACTTAAATGAGACAAAGGAAATCATTCCATACTATGAGAAAATGGGTACCTTTAATCATTTCATGATGAAATGGTCAACAGAGCCAAACTTTCTGTACGACATTAATAATACTAACTACCTTTGTCATCCACCGCTTTATTATCAGATCATGAGACTGGCTGGGGGCTTTAAACCTACAGCCGCTGAATACGTAATTACGATAGATAAGTTTAGATTGCGCTTCTTTAGTTTAGGATTAAGCGGTATTGGTATTGCTTTGATGCTATACATCGGGCTTTCACGTTTGGACAAAACCAAACCATGGATTCATTTGATTTACGCTACTACTGTCACCTGCCTTCCAATGCTTACATATGAGCTTTGTGCTGTAACAAACGATGCATTAGCGCTTACAACAACAGCCATTTGCATTCTTGGACTTATACGTTTTTGCGAAGGAAAAAGAAATATCCTTACATATGTACTCATTGCCCTAGGCATCACTTCATGCCTGTTGACAAAGCTTACTGCTGCAATGCTTTGCATATTTATGGCGTTAATAGTGCTTGTGGTTACCATGATTAAGGAACGAAGCCTCAAGTCACTTTTCTGTAAAGAGTTTTTTATCAGCGTTCCTATTTATTTAATAGCTGCCGCTTTTTACATTATTATGTATATGCGATATGGCACTTTCCGTCCATCCTTAGAGCTTATATGCACACCAGAGCACTTTCAGTCTACCATTTACTATGTGGCAGAAAGCGACCGCACAGTTTACACTAGAAACGAATATCTTTCTTATTATTTCGAGAGATTTTTCCTTTCATGGTCAGGAATCGAATCCATTTATCGATTCCTTAAGACCTTCACTTACAGCCTGTCAGCCATACCTTATGAGCTGCTATGGGTTATCCCAGGGCTTGTATTTATTCCGTTTGTACGTAAAAAAGCAGGTGCTCTTAGCCTTCCAATCATCGCTGGATGGATTGCCTGCCTGCTGACTTTTGTATATCAGCTAAAAAGCGCCTATGGCACTTACCTTACTCGTGGATATTTAGGCGGATTTGCCTCAAGATATTACATACCATTTATGATTATATTTGGCCTGGCCCTTTCTGTTATCTTCCAATGTCTCCTTACAGACAACGGATTTGATGCAGAAAACGAAACTATAGTAATCAAAGAAGGTGTTGGTTCCTTTAGCAAAAAGCTAATCTACAATCAGCTGATCTACCTGCTTGGTTTAGGCTACGCCTTTACACTGTTTTATGGAAATTTACCATTTTTCCTACTTCATTTCGCACAGGATTTTGTTAAGTAATAAAATGAGCTGGCTATAAAGCCAGCTCTTTATCAACAATAATTATTTTATCTTAACCAATTTAACAGCCTCTGGTGGCATAGCAGAGTTTTCATTGTGCCAATTGCCAAGTACAGAAAACATCTTTTCTATTAGCTCAAGCTCGTCTGGAGTCGCCTGGTCTAATATATCAAACAGCTCATCAAACCAAGTCTCTTCTGCAATCTTTGCATATTCTTGGTACTCTTCCATTCCAAGCTCTGAAACTTTCAAGATAATATTCTTCTTATTTCCAGTAGTATGATATTTTTCAATCAAACCTTTATCAACAAGCTTCTTAACATATTTAGAGTATGTGGCCTGACTAAGTCCAAGATGTTCAGCATACCACTTCATATTCTTATGATCATCAGCATGCTCCATTATATGTTCCATTATCTGAACTTCATAAGGTGAAAACTTAACTGTATCACCGAAAATCTCTGTTTTACATATCTGAGAATAGCCATTTGCAGAGCGATAAAAATCACCGATAATCTGGCGATATTGTCTCATCCATTTTAGTTTCATAAGGCAATTATCCTTTCTTATTTCCACATGAAAACAGTATATCATACCCTCAAAATCAATCGCAATTGTCTTGGATTATGCAGTTTAAACACTTTCAATTATACTTTTTCGTGGATATTATATAATTGCCGATGGCAAGTATTTGAAATATACTGAAACTATCCTAGGAGAATAAATATAATGTTTGGAGGGTAATTAATTGGAAAAGTTAAAAAAGACATCAAGAGTGTTGCTTGTCGTATCACTAGTTTTAATGCTATTATGCGGAATTGTTGTTCACATGATTCAGACCAATTGGGGCAAGGTCGACATGCAGGAACTTACAATTGAAACCGACCACGGATATACTATGTCAGCATATCTATTTGTACCAGAAACTGCTACAGCAGAAAATCCTGCTCCAGCAGTTGTTGTAAGCCATGGTTATCTTAACAACAAAGAAATGACAGATGCTAATTATGTTGAGCTTGCTAGACGTGGTTTTGTTGTTTTATCTGTTGATCAGCCAAATCA
>JAEEGF011060691.1_pt1 | contig 40111 bp, 22 predicted proteins | sample 9134171 | NCBI WGS metagenome assembly JAEEGF01 (sample SAMN16246542, study PRJNA631951) | gut metagenome | biome: gut microbiome; feature: rumen; material: AP-attached | host: Bos | place: Iran: Karaj | collected 2018-10 | reverse complement strand
TCAAAGGGCATTATCTACCGTAAGGTAAGTAAGACAGAAGCTGCTGTATGTGGAATTGAAGGCACTAAGGTTATTACAAGTCTTTCTATTCCTGCAACCGTTAAGACTGGCGGAAAGACCTACAAAGTAACCAGAATAGATGCTAATGCATTTATGAATAATAATAATCTCAAATCCGTGACTATCGGAAAGAATGTTAAGGCTATAAGAAGTAATGCGTTCTCTGGCTGCTCGGCTTTATCAAAGGTACGATTCGGTAGTAGTGTTGAGAATATTGGAGATGAAGCCTTTAAGAATTGCATATCACTTAAGAACTTTACACTGCCGTCAAAGCTTAAAAAGATATATGATGAAGCTTTCATGGATTGCGACAGTATCACATCTGTGACAATCCCTGCAAAGGTTATCTACATCGGTGAAAAAGCATTCTATGGATGCAATAAACTCAAAAATATCACTATTAAGGCAGAGAACCTTACGGCTGATCAGCTTGGCAGAAATGCATTTGGTGAAATCTCTAAGGATGCGGTGATCAAGTTCTCAATGAAGAACGCCGAAACCAAGCGTGAACTTACTGATGCTCTTACTGAGGATGGAGTGACCTTTAATGATAGTAAAGGTATTACCTATAAGCTGATGTCAGTAGAAAAAAGGACTGTATCAGTAACGGGACTCACACAAGAAGCAAGACTCAAACGTAAGAGTTTAACTATTCCACAGACAGTAGTCTACAGGGGAAATAAGTATAAAGTAACAGCTATAGAGAAAAATGCATTTGCAGATAATAATAAGCTTACTTCAGTTATATTCCCTAAGACACTTCAGACTATTAAGAACAGTGCGTTTATGAATGCAATAGCACTTAAGAGTTTGATGCTTCCTGCATCTGTACTTAAGGTAGGAGATGAAGCTTTTAGAGGATGTATAGCACTTAAACAGGTTACTATCGCAGGAACTGACACGAAGTTTGGAGAAAAAGTCTTCTTTGGTGTTCCGGATAAGACAGTATTTAAGATAAATACCAAAAAGGAAGTTGCTAAGGAAAGGATAATTGAATCAATTATTGGAGATACTGCATCCTTTACTGACAGCAAGAATAATTCCTACGATATAACTAATCTAAGATACAGAGAGGCTTCTTATACCGGAAATAAGACAGCAAAGACCATTAAAGTACCTGATACTGTTAAATTCAGAGGAGCTGTTTTCGAAGTAAATGAGGTGAGTGATTCTGCATTTGCAGGAAATACTCAGATTAAATCAGTTACTCTTGGGAAAAATGTAAATGGTATCGGCATAAATGCATTTAAGGGTTGTACATCACTTAAGAAAGTAAGTATGAAGAATGTATACAAGATCGATGATGAAGCTTTTGCCGGCTGCAGCAAACTTAATAACCTGACTCTTTCTTCTTCGGTTGAGTATATAGGAGTTAGAGCCTTTAAAGAATGTACTTCACTTAAGAAAGTGACCATTCCAAAGGATACCCGTACCATTGATGATGAAGCCTTTTACAAGTGTACTTCACTCAAAACGGTGACCATTAAATCAGAATCGCTCATGGAAATTGGACTTAGAGCATTTGATGAAAATCACCCATCGGCGACCTACAAGATTGTTAAGAAAAAGAATCTGAAAGCTTATAAACAGCTTCTCATTGATTCCGGCGTACCAGAAGGAAAAGTTAAATAAGGCATAAAAAAACACCATCCATATTCATATAAGTAGAATATGGATGGTGTTTTTTAAGCCAGTTCTGCGATTTCCAGGATGAGGCGCTCTGTGTCATCCCAGCCAAGGCATGGATCTGTGATTGACTTACCGTAGATGCCTTCGCCGATCTTCTGAGCTCCTTCCTCGAGGTAACTCTCCACCATAACCCCCTTGACCAGAGATTTAATATCTGAGTTGAGAGTTCTTGAATGAAGTACTTCTTTTACAATTCTTATCTGCTCCTTAAACTGCTTGTTTGAATTGTTGTGGTTAGCGTCTATGATAGCAGCAGGATTAACAATTTCTCTCTGATTGTATAACTGAAGAAGAAGTCTTAAATCCTCATAGTGATAGTTGGGGATGGACTGTCCATGTTTGTTGCTGGATCCCCTGAGCACACAGTGAGAGAGAGGATTACCGGAAGTCTTTACCTCGTATCCTCTGTATACAAAATTATGAGACTGCTGTGCGGCATAAACAGAATTGAGCATTACGCTCAAGGTGCCGCTGGTAGGATTCTTCATTCCTGCGGGAACGCCAAAACCACTGGCGGTCATGCGATGTGCCTGATCCTCAACTGAGCGGGCTCCGATAGCCACATATGAAAGAAGATCCGAAACATAGCCCCAGTTCTCGGGATAGAGCATCTCGTCGGCTGCGGTCAGACCTGATTCCTCGATAGCCTTTATCTGCATGTGACGCATTGCGATAAGACCTGCGTGGAAATCTGTTTTTCCCTCAGGATCAGGCTGGGAAGTGATACCCTTGTAGCCCTCGCCTGTGGTACGGGGTTTATTGGTGTAAATTCTTGGAATAAGAATAAGCTTATCACTTACTTTATCATTAAGCTTGCCCAGGCGGGATACGTATTCACATACAGCGTCCTCGTTATCGGCAGAACAGGGACCTATGATAACAAGGAATTTGTCGCTTTTACCTGTAAATACATCGGAAATCATATCGTCGCGGGTTTTCTTCAAAGAAGCCAGCTGCGGGGTCAAAGGAAATTCTTCCTTTATCTCATCGGGGGTGGGCAGCTTTTGTATATATTCGAATGACATTTAATGGAATCCTCCTGAAAAATATTAGTGATCTGTGACTACATTGCACCACTATATCACTTTAAACCGTAAAAGTAAATATTATTTTTTTACTTTACTCAGTAGATAAATTATAGAGGTTTGCCACCATTTTATCCAGCTTTTTTACTAAAAAATCATCTGCTTTTCCCGTTTTACGGATCAGTGAATGGATGCGAAGTGAAATATCTGATATTTCCTGCATCTTATCCTCTGAACAAAGGGGAATAGGAAGGCTCTCAAGGGCAGATCTTAACACTTTCATATTCCTGAAGGTGTGACGATAGTAAAAATCCATGGAAGAAGAGTTAAGGATTGCCATTATATATGCAGACGAATAGCCCTCAATCTTTGGAATCATTATATTTGCGCTGTTAAGGGACAACATTTTGTCTGGATCCAAAGCAAAGCAAAGTCCGGATGAAATGAATTTATACACCAGCTTTTCCGGATGGCGATAGTACTCCATGGGAGCAACCTGCTGGAAGCCATCGGGATTATTTATCACAAATGAAGTAGGGGCTTTCAGGCCAAACTTTGATATGTCGGTCCCTTTTATTATAGGCTCTGAACCCGGGATTTTTTTATCATATATAAGCCCTTTGTTGTTCCCGGTTACAATTCCCAGGGCAAAGTCAGCCCTGTTTTTCAGGGTGAAATGAGGGCAACTTTGCATTTTTTCTATTATTTTGTATTCTTCATTGTCAGATAGGATATTGAAAGTTTTTTTGGTAATTCTGCCATAGGGGACATCAAAGTTTTTTTCAGGTTCATAGTCTGAGCGATTCTTCTTGTAAAAGCTGACCTCTATGTCGGATGAAGTGTTGTTTTTATCCATGCTTAAAATGATGCAGGGACATTGTACTTTGTCAAAAACATCCCCAAGATAAGAAACAGAACTGATTACGGAATTATCATAGATCAGTTCCCTTATGGGACTATGGGTATCACTTCCAAGTATGGTTTCCGGAAGGAGAAATGTCACTTCATCATAGTAAACAGCCTTCTCGAGAAAAAGAGAAAAGGATTCTGGCCTTACGCTGCCGGAGAGAATCTTAAAATTGCCGTTTAAGCGGGAGAGCTCTTCGCTATTAAAAGAGTAGCCCCAGGGCGGATTTCCGATAATTACGGAATAGTCTTCTCTAGGAGGTGAGCTAAGAAAATCCCTGACGTCAATATTTGATTCAAGTAATCTTACTTCCTCTATAGTTTTTATCCGGTATTTGATGGCAAGATTGATTCTTGCTATCAGGACCGCAGTTGTATCGATGTCACTTCCGTAAATATTGTCTAGAGGAATGTCAGATGACAGCCTTATCAGAAAGTTTCCGGTTCCGCAGGAAGGATCTGCAATTTTCAGATTTCCATATTCTTTTTTCGAATGGGAAGACATAGCTTTTTTAATGAGAATGTCGGCAATCGTATAGGGAGTGTAGTAGGAACCTGTTGATTTCTTGTCCTGCATTCTCCTTAGGGATATGTACAGCATTCCCAAAGTATCTTCGCCATCAACAAGAGACAGAGGACTTTCCATAAAGAAAGAATCGTCTTTCTTTTTATTATTGAAAGAATCCATGCATAGTCCCTCCAGAAGTGAAGCTGACACATTTTCGGGAATTTTGGCCATGTCCATGAGAAGCTTTCCATAGTAAAAGAGAATTTGATCGCGGTTTAGGCCGGACTTTGCAGTGTATTCTACGATATGACATATGATTTTGAAATTCGGTGAATTTTTTGAGATATAATTTACAGGTACATAGTTTTCCTTCTGAAGAGTCTTGTTTCTGCGACTCTTTAAAAGTTCCATTTTGTCGAGATTTTTTATGAGTATTTCAAGATCTTTTCTGTGTATCAAAAAAGTTGCTCCTTGTCTGCCTGCAGGGAGCTTCTTTAGTTTTATCCAGTTTTTTACAGTGGCATCGCTTACACCAAGAATGGAAGCGGCTTCTTTTGCCGTGACAAGATCATTATTGTTCATAAAATATATTATCTGTTTGACCTCATTAAAAGTAAAGCATGAAATATGTTAAAATTAATACATAATAAGGGGCAGACAGGTGGAAAAAGGTATGACTAATGTTTTCAAAAGAGGGGTGTCTTTTTTTATTGCAATAATGATATTACTGGGCCAGACGGGATGCGGGAATTCTAGTGATGAAAAAGAGAGTGCTAACGCTAAACCGCTGTTTGAGGCTACGGAGACTTTAGAGCCTATAGAGGAGCCTTCATTGCAAGTATCAACAGAGCAGGAAAATACGGATCAGCCAAGCCCAGATCAGATAATTACAGAAGAATCATCCGGTGAAGATAAAATGACAGAAAATCAGCAGACAATATCAGAAAAAATATTGGCAGAAATGCTTGCAAATATGAGTATTCAGGATAAACTCACAACCATGATGATCCCCGCAATGAACTGCTGGAGAGATGGAACAGGCTCCAAAGCGGTAACTACACTTAATGAAGAGCAGGAAAGCTTTTTGCAAAAATACCATTTTGGAGGATTGATTTTATTTGAGGATAGCATAGATACAAATGAGCAGACCTATAAGCTGATAAAGTCCCTGCAGAAAGCAAATTCTGAGGGTGGAGCAGGGACCGCGCTGTTTATAGCCGTAGACCAGGAGGGAGGGGCAGTCACAAGGCTCTCAAAGGGAACACAGCTGGTTGGAAATATGGCTCTTGGAGCAACAGGCGACACTGAAATGAGCAGACTTTCTGCGCAGATTATCGGAAAAGAGCTGAAGACTCTTGGCTTTAATGTGAATTTTGCACCGGCTCTTGACGTTAATAATAACCCGGATAATCCTATCATAGGGGTGAGATCATTTTCCGATGATCCAGGGATTGTGGCCGAACATGGTGAAAAATATGTTGAGGGACTTCACGAAGAGGGAGTGATTGCGTGTCTTAAGCATTTTCCGGGACATGGGGACACCCATGTGGATTCCCACAAGGGCTTTCCAAGAATCGATAAAACATATGAAGAGCTTAGGAACTTTGAATTATACCCCTTTGCCGAAGTGATAAAAGCAGGCGCCGACATGATAATGACGGCTCATATACAGTACCCGATGGTTGAAACAGGTACTTATACTTCAATATCCGGTGGCAATGAAGTATATCTTCCGGCAACTCTTTCCAAGACATTTTTAACAGATATTCTCCGGGGAGAGCTTTATTTTGATGGGGTAATAGTTACTGACGGACTGAATATGGATGCCATAGCCAAAAACTTTGACCCTGTAGATGTGGCCAAATTGTGCATAAATGCAGGAGGCAACATGCTTCTTCTTCCTGCCAGGCTTGAGAGCAGTTCGGATTTAAGGGATTTTGATAAATATATAGATAAACTGGTGGAACTGACCCTGGCCGGAGAAATAGATGAGGAAAAAATCAATGATTCTGTATTAAGGATCCTTAAGCTTAAGCTGAAATACGGACTGATCTATGATGACAAAGAGCAGTCTTTTGAAGTTATTGCTACGGATATAGACCTTGTGAATCAGGTGGTGGGGAGCTATGAGCATCATGAAAAAGAATGGGAAATAGCAAAAAAATGTATCACTCTTGTTAAAAATGTTGATGGAGTATTGCCCCTTAAAAATCCAAATCAGGTTCTGATTGCATGCCCTGATGCCTCTTTGGTTAATTCTGCCTCTTACATAGAAGATGTAATGAGAAAAGAAGGTATTATTTCTGGTACTGTCGAAATCTCAATTGTAGATTACAGTAAAATAGATGCAGGGTCATTAAAGAGTGCTTCAAACGGGAAAGATGCTGTAATTGTGCTTTCTTCAGTCGAATCCCGAAATGAGCTTGATCCTTCGACTAAAAGGGGAGCAAAGTCGGCTAAGATTGATGTTCTCTGCAATAATGCCAAAGAAAACGGCGGAAGCAGTATAATTATCAGCTGCGGGCTTCCTTATGATCTGGGAAGATATAACGCTGATGCACTTCTTTCCTGCTATAACAACAGCGGAATGAGGGAGAAACCTACGGATTATTCAAAGGATACGTTGAAGTACGGCCCAAATGTACCGGCAGCCATATACACTGTCTTTGGAGGAAATAACCCGGAGGGAAGGCTTCCTGTTAATGTTCCCGGAATAAAAGAGGATTACAGCTTTGATCGGGACTATGTTTATGACAGGGGCTTTGGTATCAGTTATTAAGTATATGAAATTATTAAGGAGTGTACAGCTTTTGATCGGAAGATATTTTAGAAAATGTTTTATAGCTATTATTTTTTCTTTTACAATGCCTACGATGTTCCTTGTGGGCTGTGGGGAAGAAGAAAGCACGGATGTCAGTTCCTTATTTGAATCCATTGAGGTACCACTTGTGATAGAAGAGCCGGAGCCAGAACCGGAACCTGAACCGGAGTTTGTGGACCCGATAGAAAGGTGTGATTATACGGAGGTGGGGATTCGCAGGGAAGCCATAAAAATGATAGAAACTATCATTGAAACCGATATAGAGAACGGCTTTACAAGCGCTCAGCTTGCGATTATAAGGCACAACAAACTGGTTTATGAAAATGCCTGGGGATATGATAACTCCTATAATCAGGATGGGAGCAGGAAAGAAGACGGTGTTCTTACCACTACGGATACGCTATATGACCTTGCTTCAGTAAGCAAGATGTTTGGTGTAAACTATGCTCTTCAAAAGATGGTTACCGATGGAGAGCTTTCTGTAGATGAAAGAATTGTTGATATACTTGGCCCCGAATTTGCGGAGAATACCATAGATATAAAATATAAAAAAGGCGTAAATGTGGACCTTGAGACCATGAAACGCTGGAAATCAGAGCTTACGGTTGCTGAGCTTTTAAAGCATCAGGGTGGATTTCCGGCTGATCCCAGGTATTGCAATCCGCATGTTGATCAGGCCAGTCAGGAATATGATCCCTCTTTTACCAATGTACTTTACTCAGGCTGCGGGGCAGATGAGGCAACAAAAGAGGCCACCAGAGAAGCTATTTTTAAGACACCGCTCTTATATGAACCGGGAACCAACACGGTTTATTCGGATGTGGATTATATGATACTGGGGCTTGTTGTTGAGAAAAAATCGGGTATGGACCTGGATACCTATATTAAGAAGACATTCTGTGAGCCCATGGGACTTACCCATGTCACTTACAATCCTTTGCAGAACGGCTTCCAAAAAGATGACTGTGCTGCCACGGAATTAAACGGAAATACCAGAGACGGATATATCAGCTTTGACGGCATAAGGACCTACACCTTACAGGGCGAGGTTCATGATGAGAAGGCCTATTATTGTATGGGGGGCGTTTCGGGCCATGCAGGGCTTTTTTCCAATGCCGGTGATATAGCAAGGCTGGGGACGCTGATGCTTTCAGGAAAATATGGGGATATGGAATTCTTTTCCCGGGAAGTGATTGATACATTTACTGCGCCTAAGTCTGCGAATGTCGCAAACTGGGGGCTTGGCTGGTGGAGACAGGGAAATACCCAGCGGGCAAAGTATTTTGGAACAAAGGCGGGTTCTGAAACAATAGGTCACCAGGGATGGACAGGAACTCTTGTAATGATAGATCCGGAAAAGGACATGGTAATTGTTATCCTTACCAATAAGATCAATTCTCCTGTGACAAATAAGAACAGTAATCCCAACAAGTTTGATGGGAACTGGTTTACGACAGCCAATCTTGGATTTGTGGCAGAGACTTTGTATATAGGACTTGATACTGAGGATGATATAACCGGGGAACTCGATGAGTACTCACAGCAGCTAGTGGAGGAGAGTAAGAAATCAATAAAGCGTTCCATGGGAGATGATCATCCTGCCAGCAGAAATTATCTGAGCAAAAAGCAGGTTCGCGTAAAAATGGGGTTTGAAGAGGAGTCATGAAGAAAATACCTTATGGCGGAATTAAAAATATCAGTAAATATCTGGAAGAACAGTATGGACAAAAGGGGACGCTGATCCGATGCGGAAGATCTTTATCCATGAATAATGATTCAATGGAGCAGATAAGCGGAAGACGCACCAGAAACTGCTCTGTAGTAGCTGTTACCAGGGTTATGGATTATTACCGCAAAAAAAACAAGATTGCAGAGATTCCGGAGGATATCAAGGTTACCTACAAAGTTGTGGAGGAGATTGCAGAGAGCTACGGATATACGGATAAGATAGGGACCATTCCGTTTTTTATCTCCGGTATAGCCAAGGAAGCCTTTGCCAAATACGGCATAAAAGCCAAATGTAAGGGAGTATATATCTGGACTTTTGAAAAACAGGTGGCAAAAGAAATTGCAGAGGGCAGACCTGTTATTATGAATATTGCCAGAGGATTCTATAAAGATCACACCATTGTTGTTACAGGATATAGCGTATGGCGCGTCGGAGACAGATTATATCCCATGTTGAGGGTTATTGACGGCTGGAGAAGCGGTTATCATTTTTTGGACTATGAAGCCTTTGCCAAGGATATAAGCCAGTCAATGTTCGGCTCTTTTAACACCATTATTATAAAAGACTGATGCAATGCATTTAATATGGAGGCTTTGCGTGAAAAAGAAGATTATTATTCCCGTAATAATTCTTATAATTCTTGCAGCGTTTGGGGCCACTTTTCTTCTCTATACTGCAAATATCAGAAAAGCGCTTAACAGCTCGGGACGAAGGGGGGAAATTGCCTATTCCGATCTTTTGGAGGTTGACGGAGGAAATTCCCCGGAGGGCGGTCAGGCCGCCTATTCAAAGGGGAAGACAAGAGAAGATACGCAGAAAGCGGAAACTGTAATACATTCCCCGGCAAACGAACCCTTATCGGATACAGTGGATGCTGTAAGCGAAATGGAAATACCCGAAGCAGTGGTTATTGAGGAAGGTGAGAAGACAGCATTTTACGGTAGTGATGAATACAAAGAGGTAATCCCGGTAGACGCGCTGTCTTTTTATGCAGAAGAAATTCCGGCTAAATACGACTCTAGAGAAGCAGACGGTAATAATTATATCACCGAAGTGGAGGATCAGGGGTATTCGTATCTTTGCTGGAGCTATGCCGTGTTGGGGGCCGTAGAGGCGGATATTTTAAGACATGATCAGACAGTACTAAGAAGGGAACTGGATCTTTCGGAGAAGCATCTTGCCTATTACAATTTACATAGGACAGAAGGCTCAAAAAGCGCCCTTATTGACGACGATTATCGGGAAATGGTCAATGGAAATAATGATGAGAATGCATGGATTTTTGACTATGACACAAATTATATCGCTGTAGGGGGTGTTACCGATTTTGCTATCAGTACCCTGACGGCTTGGAAGGGACCGGTAGCGGAGGAAAATGATGACTCCTTCAACAAGATATACGGGATGGAATATCTTTTTAAAGAAAACAATAATCCGCCTTCTGCGGGATATAACTGTGCTTATCATGTACAGGATGTGAATGAGATCTGTGCATCTTTTGATAACCGGGATATGGTAAAGCAGATGATAATGGAGCACGGAGCAGTCACTGTGGGTATTTATGCGGATGACAAATATTGGAAAAATCATTGCAGCGCCCTGTATGCCCATTTTGATAACGGCAATGTTCCAACTCCCAATCATGAAGTTTTACTGATCGGCTGGGATGACGAATACGAAGGCGGCAATTTTTCTTATAATCCCCCGGGAAAAGGTGCATGGTTATGCAAGAACAGCTGGGGAAAAAATTCCGGTGATAAAGGCTTCTTCTACCTGTCTTACTATGACGAGGCTTCCTGCAATTCCAATGTGGCGGCATACTCTGTGGCATCACCGCAGATGGAAGACTGGTATGATAATAATTACCAGCTGGCAGGCTTTTTTACCAAGGTGGTCAGTTGCCTTGAGGATGACAAAAACACAGTTACAGCATACACTGCTTCGGCAAATCCCTATGGAGTAATGTATACTTCCGAAAAGAATGAAGCTCTTAAGGCTGTAGGCTTCATGAGTCTTGATACTTATCAGCAGTATGAGATATTTATTTTTGTTAACCCTGAAGTTGAAGACGGTAATATAGTAGGGCTTGACTATGAAAAAGCAAGTCTGCAGCAAAAGATATCCAGCATAAGCGGGGGATATCATACATATCCATTGGAGAAAGAGGTAGAATTATCCAAAGGAGATGATTTCTTTATTCTGATAAAGCCTAAGACCAAAGGGAAGCTTGTCTACGAAAAAGAGATGGATGAAATAAGCGACCCCAATTATGACGAATGGAATAATCTGACAGGAAATGTACATAATCACTACACCGCCAGCGGGAGAAGCTTTTATGTTTCCGATGACGCTAAAGCCATGGTAGTGCAGGAAGATAAGGATTTTTTTGTAAAGGCCTATACGAACAATATAGAAAACTAATAGAACTAAATTTTACATTTTCAGGCAACAAAAAAGAGACGATTGGGGGTACGTCTCTTTTTTGTTTTCACAAGATTTTTGGGAGGAGGGCTGCTTAATGGGGAGTTAAGCAGTCCAGGTATAAAAAAAGTTTTGTTGGGGGAGTGAGAATTTTTATTCTCACTAGATATATCGGAGAGTTAACTATTTAATTTATAGCTTTTGACGAAAAAATGATAATAATATTGCATGAAAATACTATGCGATATTTGTGCAATTCAGTCAGAACGAACGTTTGAAATAAAAACAAAAATGTGTTATATTGTGTTTATATTATAGAAAGGTACAAGATATATGGCAAAGAATACTAATGAACCTGATCAGATCAGTACAACCGATAAATTAAAGGCTTTTAACAGTTTAAAGAGCGCAGGCTACAGAGTGGAAATGAATGGTAGCGGAGTGCCTACGGTTGTGTGTCCCAGAGTTGAGGATATGGACAGAGAACTTAAAAATGTGAAAAAAGTTCTTAAGGAGCTCAGATACAATGGAAGCTTCGGAGTAAGAGGTCCCAGAAAGACCGATGCCATAATGACTGAGGAAACAGCAGCCAAGGAAGAAAATATAGAGATCCTCACAGCATAAAGACCAAAAAAAATAACCACCGTAAGGTGGTTTAATTTTGGGAGGAGGGGTCGATCAGTGGGGAGCCGATCGACCCGGTATGAAAAAAGTTTTGTTGGGGGAGTCAGAAGTTGTTTTCTTCTGATAAATATATAATATAGATTAAATTTGGACAAAATATGTACGATTTATAAAGAAAGAATAAAGTAAATCGAAATAATAAATAACTTAGGTACGATATATTGTTTATCAATTGAAGAGCTTTTACGATATATTGTATAATAGATGTGGATTTATTTTCTGAAATAGTTTATTCTTTTATATATTATTTTATTTGGTTAGGAGTATTTTGGGGAATGAGTAAGATTATTTTGACAGGTGACAGACCAACGGGCAAGCTTCATGTGGGACATTATGTGGGGTCACTCAGAAGACGTGTGGAGCTTCAGAACTCAGGGGAGTTTGATAAAATTTTTATTATGATAGCAGACGCTCAGGCGCTTACTGATAATGCCGATAATCCTGAGAAGGTCAGACAGAATATTATTGAGGTTGCCCTTGATTATCTGGCAGCAGGACTTGATCCGGCCAAGTCTACACTTTTTATACAGTCACAGATTCCGGAACTTACCGAGTTATCTTTTTATTACATGAATCTTGTTACTGTTTCAAGACTTCAGCGTAATCCTACGGTTAAGTCTGAAATTCAGATGAGAAATTTTGAGACCAGTATTCCTGTTGGTTTCTTTACCTATCCTATAAGCCAGGCGGCAGATATTACAGCATTTAAGGCCACCACAGTTCCTGTAGGTGAGGATCAGGAGCCTATGCTTGAGCAGTGTAAGGAGATTGTCCGCAAGTTCAATTCTACTTACGGAGAGGCATTGGTTGAACCGGAAATTCTTTTGCCTGATAATGCAGCTTGTCTCAGACTTCCCGGTATTGACGGAAAAGCCAAGATGAGTAAGTCTTTGGGCAATTGTATTTATCTTTCCGAGGAGCCCGAATCTATTCAGAAGAAGGTTATGAGCATGTTTACAGATCCCAATCACTTAAGGGTTGAGGATCCCGGCAAGGTAGAAGGCAATCCGGTATTCATCTATCTGGATGCATTTGCCAAGGATGAGCATTTTGCTGAATTTGCTCCCGATTACAAGAACCTTCAGGAGATGAAGGAACATTATATGCGCGGTGGTCTCGGTGATGTTAAGGTTAAGAGATTCCTCAATAATGTAATTCAGACAGAACTTGAGCCCATTAGAACCAGAAGAAAAGAGTTCCAGAAAGACATTCCTTATGTTTACGAAGTTCTTAAAAAAGGTAGTGAGGTAGCTGAAGAGGTTGCTGCCCAGACACTTAGTGATGTCAAGAAGGCAATGAAGATCAACTACTTTGATGATAAAGAGCTGATTGCTATGCAATCTGCGAAGTATGAGGAGACTGAAGACTAATGAAAAACATCCTTTTTGTTGCTTCTGAAGGTGTACCATTTATTAAGACAGGCGGACTTGCTGATGTTGTTGGGTCACTTCCCAAGAATATTGACAAGCGATACTTTGATGTTCGTGTAATCCTTCCTCTGTATAAGTGCATCAATCAGCAGATGAAGGAGAAGATGGAGTATGTTTCCAACTTCTACATGGATTTTCATTGGAAAAATGAGTATGTAGGAATATTTAAGGCTGAAGTTGACGGCATTAAGTATTACTTTATTGACAATGAGTTTTACTTCAACGGCATGAAGCCTTATAGTGACGATGTTTGCTTTGAAATAGAGAAGTATGCATATTTTTCAAAGGCAGCACTCTCTATACTGCCGGTTATCGATTTCAGACCGGATATCATTCACTGCCATGACTGGCAGACAGGTCTTGTGCCGGTTTATCTCAAGGAAAGATTCCAGGGAAGCGAATTCTACAGAGGAATCAAGGCAGTTATGACTATTCACAATCTTAAGTTCCAGGGCAAATGGGATATTAAGACTGTGCAGGATATTACAGGACTTCCGGATTACTATTTCACACCGGATAAGCTTGGATTGTTTAAGGATGCCAATCTTCTTAAGGGCGGTATCGTGTACGCAGATGCCATTACTACTGTTAGTAAGGCCTATGCCGAGGAAATTAAGACCAAGTTCTATGGTGAAGAGCTTGACGGTCTTTTAAGAGCCAGGGCAAATGACCTTAGAGGTATAGTAAATGGTATCGACTATGACGAGTTCAATCCGGAAACCGATAAGTATATTCCTTATCAGTACAATGCCATTAACTTCCGCAAGGAAAAGGTTAAGAATAAAAGAGCACTTCAAAAAGAACTTGGACTTAAGGAAGACGATAAGTGCATGATGATTGGTATTGTTTCAAGACTTACCGATCAGAAGGGATTTGATCTTATCAACTACGTCCTTGATGAGCTTTGCCAGGATGCCATACAGCTGGTTGTTCTTGGAACGGGAACAGAGCAGTATGAGAATTCCTTCCGCCACTTTGACTGGAAATATAATGATAAGGTTTCCGCAAATATTTACTATTCAGAGCCTATGTCCCATAAGATCTACGCTGCATCGGATGTATTTTTGATGCCTTCGCTGTTTGAGCCCTGCGGACTTTCACAGCTCATGGCTTTGAGATATGGTACTATTCCGATTGTAAGACAGACAGGCGGACTTATCGATACTGTAGAGCCTTACAATAAGTTTGAGAGTACAGGAACAGGCTTTGGTTTCCTTAATTACAATGCCCACGAGATGCTTGGAACCATCAGAGAGGCAGAGCATGTGTATTATGACCAGAAGCGTGAGTGGAACAAGATGATCGACCGCGCTATGGCAGTTGACTTCTCCTGGAAGGTTTCTGCCGAGAAATATCAGGAAATGTACGACTGGTTAAGACCGTGATGTAGACTACGGCAGGCGTGCCTATGAATGATAGTGGAAAATACTTGTTTTCGTCTGCGTCGTGATTATCTAAAATTCAAAAACTCAAGAGTGCTTCCTTTCAGCGTTGTTCAGAGAAGTCAGCACTCTTGAGTTTTTTTATTTTGATAATCATTTCCTCGTACAAGAACTGCGTATTTTCCGCTATCAATTCGTAGGCATGCCTGGTATATTTTTACTATTTACCGGTTTTAATGTTGACACAATTGTTTATTTATATGAGAATATGATGGATTTAGTCTACAAATAGAACAAGGTCTAAAAAAATTTAACTATGAGAGATGATAGAAGTAGTTTGAATTCAAAGAAAAGTCTGCTGATGCAGGCCAGCATACTGGCGATTGCCGGGATGATAAGCCGTGTGATCGGCGTTTTGTACAGAAGTCCTTTGACGGCTGTAATCGGCGACGAGGGTAATGGCTATTATAGTGCTGCTTATGCGATATATGCCATTATTTTGCTGATATCTTCTTATAGTATTCCCTCGGCCATGTCTAAGATCATTGCCCAGAAGCTTGCGGTTAAGGAATATAAGAGTGCACAGAAAATATTCCGCTGTGCACTGGTTTATGTGTCTGTTGTGGGCGGAATCGGCAGTTTGGTATTGTTCTTTGGCGCAAACGTATTAGTGGCGGGGAGATCGGCCACGGTTCTAAGGTTCTTTGCCCCTACTATTTTTCTTTTTGGATTTCTCGGTGTTCTAAGAGGTTATTTCCAAGCTCATAGGACCATGATCCCCACATCGGTTTCTCAGCTTTTGGAACAGATTTTGAATGCAATAGTAAGTATCAGCGCAGCTGTTGCACTTACAAATCTTGCGGGAAACGAGGATCCCTCCAAAAGAGCTGTGTATGGTGCGATAGGAAGTTCCTTGGGAACCGGTTCGGGAGTACTAATAGCACTGATTTTTATGCTATATGTATATCATACGAACAGGGGGGTTATCAGGAAAAGACTTGAATCAGACAACCACGATTGCTTATCCAACAAAGAAGCCTTCCGGATGATCATTACCATAGTAACGCCCTTTATTCTCAGTACTTTTATATACAATTTCTCTACATCTCTGAATTATACTTTGTTTAGCAGAATCCTGATATTTGTAAAAGGAATTGATGAGCCTACTGTGGCTTCAATGTATGGTATTTTCAACAGTAAGGCTATGGTCATAACCAATCTTCCCATAGCTTTTGCCAGTGCTGCAGCTGCAGCTATGATACCGGAAATATCATCGACCTTTGCCAGAGGAGATAAGGAAGAAACCGGTGAAACTGTTTCAAGAGTTACTAGAGTAATTCTGATGATTGCAATTCCATGTTCAGCAGGTCTCTTTGCCTTGGCAAAACCTGTAATGATGATATTGTTCCCACAGAAGTCTTCTCTGGATAAAGCTGCCATGCTTTTAATGATACTGGCTGTTACGGTTGTTTTTTATTCTGTCTCAACAGTGTCCAATGCAGTGCTTCAGGGAATCGGAAAAGTCAATGCTCCTGTAATAAACGCAGCACTGGCACTTCTGGTTCAGACTACGCTTTTGGGATTCATGCTGCTAAAGACCAACTTGACGGATATTGCACTGTGCATTGTTACAATAGTGTATTCATCCCTTATATGTCTGTTTAACAGTATAGTTTTGAAAAAGAATCTTCCCATAAAAAATGATGTGAAAAAGACTTATCTTTTTCCTATTCTATCCTCGGCAGTTATGGGGGCTGTGGCCTTCGGCGTGTACAGTCTGTTTAAATACCTTCTGAGTCTGTTTATGGGAAGCGATTATTTTGAAAATCTGATTGCAACAATGATAGCGGTTTTTGTGGCAATTTTTGTTTATTTTGCAGTGCTGATCAAGTCCGGCGGAGCTACAGAGGAAGATATCTTAAGGTTCCCCAAGGGCAGGAGTATTGCATCCATGCTTAAGAAGATCAAGCTGTTGTGATACAGGCATTTGATGTCGAATAATTAAGATTGAGTCTATATAGAGAAGAGGTATGTAATATGAAAAAAGAAAACTTAACAAAGTTCACTGACTTTATAGTGAAGGAGACTACAGATCTTTTAAATATTGATTCTCCTACAGGCTATACTGAGGAAGCTGCAGCCTGGGTTAAGGAAGAATTTGAAAAGCTTGGCTTTAAGACAAAGCTTACCAATAAGGGCGGCGTAATAGTTGATCTCACCGGTAAGGACAAAAAGAACGGTCTTTTACTTGAGGCTCACACAGATACCCTAGGCGGAATGGTTGCTACAATAAAGGCTAACGGAAGACTTCAGCTTACCAATCTTGGGGGAATGAATCCCAATAATGCAGAGACTGAAAATGTGAGAGTTGTGACTAAGTTTGATGGTGTTTATGAGGGAACTTTCCAGCTCAACAATGCTTCTATACATGTGAACGGAGACTATGACGACACAAAGAGAACCTGGGAAAACTGTGAGGTTGTTCTTGATGAGGACGTTAAGACCAAGGGGGATACAGAGAAGCTGGGAATCTCCGTGGGGGATATTGTATGCTTTGAACCTAATGTAAGAGTTACAAAAAGCGGCTATATCAAGTCAAGATTTCTTGATGATAAGCTTAGCGTAGGCATTCTTCTTGGACTTGCCAAGTATATCAGGGAAAAGAAGATTACTCCAAAGAGAGCTCTCTATGCTCATATTACTGTATTTGAAGAGGTTGGCCACGGTGGCTGCGGAAGCGTTCCTGAAGGCTGCACAGAGGCTATTTCCGTCGATATGGGATGTGTCGGTGATGGTCTTACCTGTACAGAAAGACAGGTTTCCATCTGTGCCAAGGACAGCGGCGGCCCATACAGCTATAGTATTGTTCAGGGACTTGTGGCTGCAGCCAAGGACAGCGGAGCTGATTATGCTGTGGACATCTATCCCCATTATGGCAGTGACGTTGAGGCTACTCTTAGATCAGGAGAAGATTTAAAACACGGACTTATCGGAGCCGGAGTTTATGCTTCCCATGGATATGAGAGGAGTCACAGAGACGGGGCGGAAAATACGCTGAGACTTTTGATTCAATACGCAACAAAGTGATATTATAAAGAGTGTATCTTCAAAAACGGTTTTGTTCATTTAGGCATAACCGTTTTTGTTTTAATATAGGCCATAAAGAGTATATGTTTCAAAAAAAATATTGCAGAAAAGGAATGACATAATGAAGCTGATAAAAAAGTTTTTACCATACTACAAACCATACATGGGAGTATTTTTGCTGGATCTCTTGTGTGCATCAATCCTCTCAATAATTGACCTTGCATTCCCTCAGTTTTTGAGGATACTTAGATCCACTCTTTTTCTGGAGGAACCCAAGGTTATTCTTGGAAGGCTTGGGATAATTGCCCTGGGACTTCTTTTGATGTACAGTGTCAGATCCCTGTGCAGATGGTATGTCACCTATCAGGGACATATGATGGGTGCCAGAATGGAATCCGGCATGAGGAGAGAGCTCTTTGAGAAGTTTGAGGACTTTTCTTTTTCCTATTATGATTCCCACAACACCGGAGAAATGATGAGTAAGCTGGTGTCTGACCTCTTTGATATTTCTGAGCTGGCTCATCATGGTCCTGAGAATATCTTTATTTCAATAGTAAAGATTGTGGGTTCATTTATTTTGCTCATGAAAATAAATATTCCCATGACTCTTTGCCTGGTGGCGGTGGTTGTTTGTATGGCCTTTTTTGCCATTGGTCAGAACAAGAAGATGAGAGCTACTTTTAGCGACAACAGGAAGAAAATAGCGGGAATTAATTCATCACTTCAGGATACCCTGGGTGGAATCAGAGTTGTTAAGTCTTTTACAGGTGAAGATATTGAATTAAATAAGTTTGATAGCAGCAATCTGGCTTTTCTTGATTCCAAGCAGGCTAACTACAGACAGATGGCCATCTTCAATTCCGGGAATAACTTCTTTGAAGGACTGATGTTCATTACAGTATTGGTGGCTGGTGGCTTCTTTATTGCCAAGGGGCAGATGACAGGAGAGGATCTTGCCATATATGCGCTTTATATCAATATTTTCATTAACCCCGTGAATGTGCTGGTGGAGTTCACTGAGCAGCTGCAAAAGGGGCTTGCAGGCTTCGAGAGATTCAGGGAGGTTGTGGAGACTGAGCCTTCAATTGTTGACAGGGAGGGAGCCGGTGAACTTAAAGGAGTCAAAGGAGTTATTGACTACGAGGATGTCTCTTTTTCCTATGAGAATGAAGAGTCGGTTCTTGAGCACATCGATCTTCATGTGGATGCGGGAAAATCAGTGGCTATTGTTGGACCATCCGGCGGCGGAAAAACTACGCTATGTTCCCTTCTTCCCAGGTTTTACGATGTTACAGGGGGATGCGTTAAGATTGACGGAACTGATATCAGGGATGTGACTCAGAAATCCCTGCGCTCCTTTATCGGTATTGTCCAGCAGGATGTCTATCTTTTTAACGGAACGGTAAAAGAAAATATTGCCTATGGTAAGCTGGATGCATCCATGGAAGAAATTGTGGAGGCAGCCCGCAGCGCAGACCTTCTTGAATTCATTGAGAGCCTTCCCAAGGGCTTTGATACCATGGTGGGGGAGAGAGGCGCCAGACTCTCCGGCGGACAGAAGCAGCGAATTGCCATAGCCAGAGTCTTTTTAAAAAATCCTCCCATACTTATTCTTGATGAGGCCACAAGCGCCCTTGATAATGAGAGTGAGCGCTATATTCAGGACAGCCTTGAAAAACTGGCTTACGGCAGAACTACCATCACTATTGCCCACAGACTTTCAACCATACTTGGAGCCGACGAAATCATTGTTCTTGACGGAGACGGCATTAAGGAACGGGGAAAACACAAAGACCTGATCAAACAGGGCGGTATTTACGAGAAATACTACCGCATGCAGCTTGGTGGAATTTAATGGTTACTGTTCAGACAGAAATGCGCATTTCGTGAGAAAGTGAATCAGTAACATTTAATGAAATATAATTATGCAGTGAATTGTGTAGACAATTACATCAGTTCACTGCATAATTGTTTATAGGGGAGTTATAAATTAAATACGTTGGGAGGAAGAAAGTATGGAAGCTTTGTTAAAAGTCATTTCCGCAATCTGCGGAAAAATCCAGGTTGTTTCTGATCTGTTTTGGGATTTTCCCACGAATTTTGAATGGTATTCCAACATACCGATTCTGGGAAATTTCTCCCTGGCCATTATTTTGCTGATTGGTTCAGGAATTTATTTTTCCATTCGTATGAGGTTTATTCAGGTGAGAAAATTTAAAAGAGGAATAGAGGTTCTGAAGAACAGTAAAGCTCAGACCGGTATTTCACCTCTGGCATCCTTCTTTTTGTCGACAGCCATGCGAGTTGGCCCGGGTAATATCCTTGGCGTAACCGGTGCTGTTTCTGTGGGAGGCCCGGGAGCGCTTCTCTGGATGTGGATCTCAGCCTTCTTTGGAATGGCAACAGCCTTTGTGGAGTCTACATTGTCCCAGATTTTCAAAGAGAGAAAAGATGATGAGTATATCGGAGGTATGGCTTTCTACGGTAAAAGACTCATCAGGAACTCAGCTGTTGTGGGCGTTGTATTATCACTTATGTATATAATTTATGCCCTCTTATGCTTCCCGGCTCAGGGATTTAACTCTGTGTCTGCTATAGGCCAGATTGCATCTATTATAAGCGGAAAAGAGCTTCCTACAACCCATGCGGTTTATTGGATTGGCTTTGTTATCATTCTTTTGGCAGTTATCGCTGTTTCTTTTGGCGGAACAAAGAAAATATCAAAAGTTACAGACGTGCTGGTTCCAATAATGGCAATTGTTTATGTTGCCACAGTTCTTGTGCTTATTGTATTGAACGTAACAAGGATTCCGTGGTTTTTCTACGCTGTATTTACAGAGGCCTTCAAGCCTGAAGCTGTATTCGGCGGCGCCTTTGGCGTTGCTCTTATGCAGGGCGTTAAGCGTGGTCTCATGTCCAATGAAGCCGGTCAGGGAACTATCACCATGCCGGCAGCTGCTTCCGATGCCGCACATCCCTGTGATCAAGGCTGCGTGCAGGCTATTGGCGTTTTTTTGGATACAATTGTAATCTGCACTCTAACCGGCTTTGTTGTAATCATGGGAAAAGTATGGCTGACAGACAACGGCGCTGCCTGGTTTGAACTGGGAAAGCTCCCTAAGTATCTTGCTTCCGCAGCAGAGCTTACACCCGGAACCACCTTTAATAATATCGTTACATTGCTGATTTCTCTCTGCTTTGGCCTTTTCGCTTTTACCTGCCTTCTGGGATTTATGTCTTTTTCTGAGATCTGTGCCAACAGAATCAGTAAAAAGAATTCCTTTATTAACGTCATAAGAGTTCTGGACCTTGTAGTAATCAGCTTTGGTATCCTTACATCCATCGTAGGCATGGATTTGGGAGCTCTTTGGGATCTGTCTGATTTTGCAAATATTCTGATTGCGTACTGCAACATACCGCTTCTGTACATCGGCTTTAAGTATGTCAAGAAAGCTCTGCTCCACTATGAAAAAGAGGACGGAACACCATTTGATTCAAAAGTAGTGGGAATCGATGTGACTGTATGGGATGAAAAAGCAAAGAGGACTGGTAATAATGGCTGATTTAAGAAAAATCGATGAAAGTGTATTTATAGCCGATGGAGCGAAGATAGTGGGTGATGTCGGCATAGGTAAAGACAGCGCTGTATGGTATAACGCCGTGGTAAGAGGAGATTCATGCAGTATTAAGATTGGTAATCGAACCAATGTCCAGGACCTTGCCTGTCTCCACGTTGATAAGCAGTACAAACTGGAGATTGGAGATAATGTTACAATAGGTCACAGTGCCATTGTTCATGGATGTATTGTTGGAAATACTGTTCTTATTGGGATGGGAGCCATAATAATGAACGGAGCTAAGGTGGGAGATAATTGTATTATCGGAGCCGGGGCCCTTGTTACTGAGAACACGGTAATTCCTGATGGCTCCATGGTTTATGGGTGTCCTGCCAAAGTTATAAGAAGCCTTAAAGCGGAAGAAATTTCAGGAATATTGGAAAATGCCGATATTTATGTAGAACATGCTAAAGAAGCAAAGAAAAATCAGAAGTGATAAATGAACTGCAAGTCTTAATCGCCTGTCTCAGGACAGGCGATTCTTTTGTGTATATTGCAATTAATTTTGAGAAACTTTCTAGGGTAATTTGGTAAATATTCCCTGCAAAATGTATTGCTATTTGGAAACCGTATTAATGTGTTGTGAAAAATCGACAAAGAAAGCAATATTAGCTGATACAATAGCAATAAATAAGAAGTCCATGTGTTGCGGAATTGTTAGAATTAGGGTGCCTGAGCGGTTTTTAGGGAAAGGAGATGATAGGAAAAGAGAAAATAATTGGGGGTATTTGGAAAAAGGTTTTTTACTCAAAAAAGAGAAAGTGGGGAAAAGGTATGAAAAAAAGTAAGATTAGAAGTTTACTTGCGAAACTGATGATCATGTTCCTTTTTGTCAGCACTTTGGGTGTTTGCAATAAGGTAAACGTGTCTGCGGCAAACTATAATCTCATGGAGACCTATGGCGCTAAGTACGGGTATTCAGGCAACTGCGTACACACTTATATGCTCAGAGATTCCAGTATAGTTAATGCCATCAAGAAAGATTCCAATATTATAACTCTTGGAAATGAGTTCAAGCCGGACTACCTTTTGGGAAGCAGATCAGCAACACTTATTTCCGTAAGTGAAGCTAAAAGGCTTGGCTACTATATTCCATCTAATTACAGAGAAACTTACGTACCTAAGATCAATTTTTCTACTGTTGATGAGGCAATGAAGCTTTGCTATCAGAATGGGCTTAAGATGAGAGGACATACTCTCGTATGGCATTCTCAGACTCCTACCTGGCTCTTTAGAGAAAACTTCTCGTCAAACGGAAGGTTTGTTAGCCAGAGCGTTATGGATGCCCGTCTTGAGTTTTATGTAAAATCTGTTCTGGAGCACGTTTATTCAGGACAGTATGGCAGTGTAGTTGTTTACTGGGATGTTGCCAATGAAATAATGCATGCTCAGAACTCAGGCTGGGAAGCAGTTTACGGAAGCAGCAAAACAAATGCTACTTATGTAAAGAAAGCTTTCAATTATGCTTACGAGATCCTTGAGAAATATAATCTCACCAATTCGGTTAAACTTTTCTACAATGATTACAATACATATATGGTAGTAAATGATGAGATAGCACTGGTGAACTACATCAACCAGGGTAAAAAAGTATGTGCGGGCATCGGAATGCAGTCACATCTTTCTACTTCCTATCCATCAGTTGATTATTATACAAATGCTCTTAATTCTTTCCTGCGAGCAGGCTTTGAGGTTCAGATCACTGAGCTTGATATCAAGAACAAAGGCGATCAGGATCTCAACAATTACTGTTATCAGCTTTTTAAGAACATCAATACCGCCAAGAAAAACGGTGGAAACATTTCCTGCATCACATGGTGGGGACCATCGGATGCTGAGACCTGGCTTACAGGTGAAAAACCTCTCATATGGTCAAATATTGGTGTGAACAAGTCTTCTTATGATCAGGTTGTCAAGGCTTATACAGATGTATTCGGAAATCCCGGACAGAGTCAGCCCACGCAGCCATCTACAAATCCTACACCTTCAGTTCAGACAGCTCATGTTGATGACGGACTGTATTATATCAAGAACGTTCTTTCTCAGAAGTATCTTACAGTGGATTCAAATTCCGCAAGCGGCTGGAACAATGTTGTTATTAAGTCCGGTTCTGGAACAGATGCTCAGAAGTGGTATCTTACAAATGTTTCTAACGGTTATGTGACACTTACTAACAGACTTGGCAATATCATGCTTGACGTAGCTAACGGCGAGTCAGATAACGGAAGCAATATCGGTACATATCAGGCTTATGGCGGCAACGCTCAGCAGTTTGTAGTTCAGGCAACAGGAAGCAACGGTGTTTACACCATCGGAACAAAGACGACAACCGGCAGCAAGGTTCTTGATGTTTATGAAAAGAAAACAGCAGACGGAACCAACGTAGTTCAGTGGGCATACAATGGAAACGGAAATCAGCAGTGGCAGTTTGAAAAGGTTGATCAGTCTTCACAGCCTCAGCCTTCAGATCCTGAGCCTTCAAATCCTGATCCATACGATCAGCCTTCTGAGCAGCCTTCAGGAAATGGCTCTACTGACAAGACTGCTACAGAAGTTGTATCTGATATGACAGTAGGTTGGAACATCGGAAACAGCCTGGATTCCTTTGGACAGAAGGATAGTTATCCTTACACAGTTTCAAATGAGACCTACTGGGGTAACCCTAAGACTACAAAGGCACTCATAGATGAAGTTGCCAAGGCAGGGTTTAATACCATCCGTATCCCTGTTTCATGGGGACAGTACACAACAGGCTCTAACTATCAGATTCCTGATTTCTTCATGAACAGGGTAAAAGAAGTTGTTGATTACTGCATAGCTAACGATATGTATGTAATCCTCAATTCACATCATGATATCAACGACCAGTATTGCTTCTATGTTCCTAACAATGCTAATAAGAGCCGTTCAGAGGCTTACTTTAAGTCAATCTGGACACAGATCGGTAATGAGTTTAAGAACTACGATTATCACCTTGTGTTCGAGACTATGAACGAGCCCAGACTTGTTGGCCACAGTGAGGAGTGGTGGTTCCCAAGAAACAACCCCAGCTCAGACATACAGCAAGCTGTAGCCTGCATCAATGATTATAACCAGGTTGCACTTAATGCCATCAGAGCAACAGGCGGAAACAATGCTACAAGATGCGTCATGGTTCCCGGATATGATGCTTCAATCGAAGGCTGCATGACAGATGGTTTCAAGATGCCTTCAGATTCTGCATCAAACAGACTGATCCTTTCAGTTCATGCTTATATTCCTTACTATTTCGCACTTGCCAGCGATACATATGTTACTAAATTCGACCAGAGCAACAAGTCAGATATTGATACATTCTTCAGTGACCTTAACTCCAAGTTCCTTTCAAGAAACATTCCTGTAGTTGTTGGTGAGACCAGTGCAACTAACAGAAATAATACAGCTGAGAGAGTTAAGTGGGCTGATTATTACTGGTCAGCTGCAGCTAAGCACAGTAATGCAGCTATGGTTCTTTGGGACAACAATATCTATGACAATAATTCAGCAGGGTCAGACGGAGAATGTCACAGATATATCGACAGAAATTCACTTCAGTGGTGCGATCCTGAAATTATCACAATCATTATGAAGCATGTTGACGGAACACCTGCCACAATTAATGGAAAGACAATTCCAAGTTCAAATCCACAGACACAGCCGGATCCTGATCCGATTGTAATAGTAGATCCTGAACCGGAGCCAGAACCTGAACCACAGCCGGAGCCTGAACCAGAACCTGAACCAATCGTTGTTGTTAGTGGCCTTGAGCTTGAATACAACATCAACAGCTGGGGATCAGGCTACCAGATCAGCTACAAGATCTGCAACAATACGGGCAGTGCTGTAAATACCTGGACACTTAAAGTTAACAAGAATCAGGTAAACATTGATTCCAGCTGGAATGTAAATATCAAGACCAGCGGAAACTATTATGTGATCACACCTGTTGAGTGGAATTCTTATATTCCTGCAGGCGGAAGCGTAGAGTTTGGTTCACTTGGTGTTGGACAGATCGGAACATCTTTTGACTATTCAGTAGAATAAACGAATATTAAGGTTCCCGGAGACTTATAATCTTCGGGAATCTTTTTTATTCTTATTTAAGAATGTATTATGATAGAACGTAGTAAAATATATGCTATAAGGGTAATTATGCAATTTGGTTTTTTATTTTTTCAAGGTGTAGATGAATAACAACGAAGATGAATTAAAAAGCGGTAAATTGTCAAATATGGATGATTATCAATCAGAGTTAAGCAGCGCGGGAAAACGGGCACTTAACTCTATTGCCAGTGTTTATTATTCTCTTTTCGAGCTTGATCTTGAAAAGAATACAATCTACGAGATTGTGGATGGTGAAATGACCAAAAACAATCTTGTGGAAGAAAATCATGCTCCGGTGCAGGAAGTTATGTATATCGCTGCGCGGATGGAAACTGACGAATCCTGTCTTGAAAGGACAATTGCTTTTGTGGATCTTTCAACCATCGATGAAAGGATGGGGGATAAGAACACCATAACAACAGAAATCCTTGATAAAGACAAAATATGGCGCCGGGGAAGATTTATCGTCACAAAAAAAGACGATAAGGGCAAAATTTCAGGTCTTCTGTGGATGGTAGAAGACATTGACAGTGAGAAAAAAGAGCGCGACAGGCTTATTGCCGCATCTGAGAGGGCTATTGCGGCCAGTGAGGCAAAATCTGCTTTTTTATCAAAGATGTCTCATGAAATCCGTACTCCCATAAATGCCATTCTTGGTATGAATGAAATGATATTAAGGGAGTGCAGGGATAAAAATATTCTTGATTATTCCGAAACAATCCGAAACTCAGGGGGGGCACTTCTTGGGCTTGTTAATGATATTTTGGATGTATCTAAAGATAAGGACGGCGAAGCATCACTAAAAGAAAAGCATAATGAAGACGATACCCTTGGTAAGGAGTTCGAGGGCATTGAAAACAGGACGAAAAGTATTGTTTACACCAATGACAGATGTATCGGCTGCAACAAATGCATTAAAGTTTGCAGCGCAATAGGAGCCTGCATATCCAAAGAGGAAAACGGAAAAGCCAGGATAGATGTGGATGGAGCAAGATGCGTAGCCTGTGGGAGCTGTATAGATGTCTGTGCCCACGGAGCAAGAGAATTTCTTGATGATACAGACAGATTTTTTGACGATCTGAGAAATGGCGAAGATATCTCAATTTTGCTTGCACCTGCATTTAAGGCAAATTACCCTGAGGAATACGAAAGCGTGCTTGGAGGTCTAAAGGGTTTAGGAGTAAACAGAATCTTAAGCGTATCCTTTGGCGCGGATATCACCACCTGGGGATATCTGAATTACATTAAAAAATACAATTTTGTCGGCGGAATCTCCCAGCCCTGTCCGGCTGTGGTTTCTTATATTGAAAGATATCTTCCGGAACTTCTGCCGAAGATTTTTCCTGTGCAGAGTCCTTTGATGTGTGCTGCCATATATGCCAGAAAAGAGATGGGTATAACGGGAAAGATTGCATTTATCAGTCCCTGTATAGCCAAAAAGCTGGAAATCGAAGACCCTCACAATGAAGGCCTTGTTCAGTATAATGTCACATTTGAAAAACTCATGGATTATGTAAATAAACATGATATTAAGGGGCCTTCGGTCAGAAGTGAGATAGAATATGGCCTTGGATCTTTTTATCCAACTCCCGGAGGTTTATCCGAAAATGTGAGGTGGTTTTTGGGAGACAGCGTCTTTGTCCGTCAGGTCGAAGGAGAAAGGCATCTGTATAAGTGGCTTGAGAATAATAGAGACAGGATAAGAGAAAATAAAACTCCGTTCCTGTTCATAGATGCTCTTAACTGTGAAAACGGGTGTATATGTGGTACAGCGGTTTCCCCTGAGAAGGCAAAGACTGATGATGCCCTGTATGCGCTTCTTGATATTAGAGAGAAGTCCAAAAAGCAGAAAAAAGGCGATGCCTGGTCAGTCCCGGACAGCCCAAAGGAAAGGCTTGAAAACTATAATCATCAGTTTGAAAACTTAAAACTTGAGGATTACTTGAGGGGCTATTCAGACAGGTCCCGGTCCTGCAAATACAGCATTCCTGATTATGCTGAGCTTGATGAGATTTTTACAAGTATGGATAAAGATACTTATGAGTCAAGGCATATTGACTGCACCTGCTGCGGCTATGAAAGCTGTGAGCAGATGGCTACGGCAATATATAATGGCTTTAACCATAAGGAAAACTGTATCTACTATGAAAAGGCGAGAGTACAGGAACTATCTGCTGAAAAGACCATAGCTGAGGAGGCAAATCGCGCAAAGAGTTCATTTCTTGCCAATATGTCTCACGAGATCCGTACGCCTATAAATGCCATTCTTGGAATGAATGAAATGATCCTGAGGGAGTCCGGAGAGGAAAGCATCCTGGAATATGCGGATAGTGTCAAGAGTGCCGGCAATACTTTGCTGGGGCTTGTGAATAATATTCTTGATTTTTCCAAGATTGAGGCCGGAAAAATCGAGATTATTCCGGTGGAATACGATCTGGCTTCACTTATAAACGATCTGGTCAATATGGTACAGACCAAAGTCGAAGCAAAGGGACTTACCCTTGATCTTGACATTAACAATAAAGTGCCCAAGATGCTTCTTGGGGATGAAATAAGAATCAAACAGATTCTAACCAACATACTGACAAATGCAGTTAAGTATACGGAGAAAGGAAGCATTTCTTTCAGCCTTGGTTTTGAGCAGGATGAGGATGAAAAAGACAGTGTATTCCTTAATTTCTCTGTTAAGGATACCGGAATTGGAATAAAACCCGAGGATATGTCAAGGCTTTTCACTAAGTTTGAACGTATAGAAGAAAGCAGAAATCGAAATATTGAAGGTACCGGTCTTGGAATGAGTATTACAAAGCAGCTTCTCATGATGATGGGCTCCGCCTTGCAGGTGGAAAGTACCTATGGAGAAGGATCCCGGTTTTTCTTTAGACTAAAGCAGAAAGTGGTTAAGTGGGAGCCTCTGGGAGACTTTGAGGTTACTTATGGTGCTGCTTTAGATAGCCGTCAGGGCTACAGGGAGAAATTCTCTGCGCCTGATGCCAGCGTTTTGGTTGTCGATGACACCGAAACTAATCTTGATGTATTTACAAGTCTGCTAAAACGGACTTTGGTTCAGATTGATACAGCGGGAAGCGGTGATGAATGTATTGAGAAGTCTCTGGGCAAGAAGTACGATATTATTTTTCTGGATCATATGATGCCTGAAAAAGACGGAATAGAAACTTTACACGAACTTAAGGGGATGGACAATAATCCTAATCTAAGTACTGTTACCATTTGTCTTACAGCCAATGCTATATCGGGAGCCAGGGAGAAGTATCTTTCGGAAGGCTTTGACGATTATCTTACAAAGCCTATTAATGCGGATAAACTTGAAGAAATGCTGATACAGTATCTTCCGAAGGAAAAAGTCATAATTCTGAAGGATTCCCCCGACCAAACAAAACAGGGAGAAAAAGGCACCGATTATGAACTTCCGCTGTGGCTTATTAACTCTAATATGATAGATGCGGCTTCGGGAATAGATAATTGCGGGGGAAAAGAGGAATACGTAAATATAATAACCAGATTTTTTGCCACTTTGGAAGAAAAGGCAGATGAAATAGAAAATTATTACAGATCAGGTGATATTAAGAATTACACTATCAAAGTTCATGCTTTGAAGTCTTCGGCCCGCATAATAGGAGCTTTTGAGCTTTCCGAAAAAGCAAGATTACTGGAGGCTGCGGGTAAAGATAACGACACTACATATATAGAAGCAAATACGGAGCAGCTTTTAAAGGATTACAGGGAACTTGGAAAAATCTATGTTCCCGAAGCTGACAGTTTTGAAGAAAACAAAGAAAACCTTCCTGAAATAGAACAGGATATGCTTGCGGATGCTTATAACTGTATAGCAGAGTTTGCGGAAGCTATGGACTACGATGCAGTTTTACTGGTACTTGATTCCCTAAAGGAATTTAGGCTGCCACCTGAGGATGAAGAGTGCATAAAAAAAATAAACAGCCACTTCCTTATGCTTGACTGGGATGGTGTGCAAAAGGAAGCAGCTGAAAGATTGAAGCTTAGTCACTTATAAGTTTGAGTGCTGAAATATCCGGCGCAATGGCAAGGGAGTAGTTGGTGTAATACACCACAAAGCCCGGCTTTGCGCCGTTTGGCTTTTTTACGTCCTTGCGCTTTAAATAATCTATCTCGACCTTTTCCTGCATCTTTCCCTTGGAGTAGAAGGCGGCCAGTGCGGCTGCTTCCTCAAAGGCTCTGTCGGGAACTTCTTTTCCGCCGGTTAAAAGAACCACGTGGGATCCGGGGATTTTCTTGGCATGGAACCACCAGTCACCGCCGTTTGCAATCTTGAAGGTCAGTTCATCGTTCTGAATATTATTTTTTCCTACATAAATATCGAAACCATCACTGGAAAGATAATGGAATGGCTTGCTGGTGATCTTTTCCTTTCGACCGTTTTTACCTGTGGGGTGTGATTTTATGTAGCCACTGTCTGCAAGCTCTTGACGTATCTGGGCAAGATCAGCCTCTTTCTGGGCAATTTCAAGGGAAGTTTGGATGGACTCAAGCTGATCTATTGCTTCCTTTGATTCCTTTAGCTGCTCCTCCAGAGCCTGTGCAGTGCGCTTTAATTTGGTATATTTGTCAAAATATTTCTTGGCATTCTGGGCCGGTGTGAGCGTTGGATCAATGGTAATGGTAACGTCCTTGCTGGTATTGTAGTCATTAACTGTGATTTTTTCGGCTCCGGGCTGGGCACTATAGCCGTAAACCGTAAGAAGTTCGCCGTACACCCTGTATTTTTCCTTTTTCTCACTGTCAGCCATCTGCTTGAGCTGCAGGTCGTACTTTCTTACATTTCTTTCAAGGGCTGTCTGAACAATCTTTCTGAGGTCAACTGATTTCTGGCGGATTCTGGTCACTGCATTTTTCTCGGCATAGTACTTCTGGATAAGAGTTGAGATATCCGGTATTGCTTCGGTTTCAAAAGCTTCGCCTGATTCCATAGTACCGGCCCCATACAAAGTCAACGGAATACTTGAATATTCTATGGGAGCAGAATCCTTATATATTATAGAAGGAGAAAAACGACAATTCTTTACATCATCTATAATTTCGTCGAAGGCTCTGTAGAGCGCAACAGACTCCTTTGTATCCAGAGAGATGGCTGATTTATCGGCGTCAATACCTGATCTGTAGCACATTTCCTGTGCAATAATAGGAGAAAGGCCGGTGTAGCTGGAATAAACAGCCTTGAAGGCGGGCATTCCTTTACTTAGCACCGAACCTGAAAACTCGTCTGCCGAAGTGGACAGAGGATTCAGTTTATCCTGAGAGGGAATGAAATATTCTCTTCCCGGGAGTACTTCTCTGACTGAACTGACAGAAGCGGGAATATGTTTGATACTGTCTATAATGATGTCGTTTTCATCTGTGAAAATAATATTACTGTATTTTCCCATTATCTCCACAATAAGTACCTTGTGACGAAGATCACCCATCTCATCAAGATGTTCGATTTCAAAGCGGATGATTCTTTCAAGACCGCCGGGCTGAGTTACTGAAATAATTCTGCCGTTCTGGATATGTTTTCTCAGCAGCATGCAAAAATTGGGGGCAGTCATTGGAGACTGCTTGGTCTCATCCGTCAGATATACCAGAGGGAGAGAAGCGTCTGCGGATAATACAAGCTTACACTGCTTGATATTGTATTTCTCGATATTTTCATAAGATAACTTGACTGTAATAAAAAGCTCGTCGCTTTCCGTCTGCGCAATCTTGTAGATACGTCCTCCCACAAGATAGTCATTAAAATCTTTTGTAAGATTTGCAATTGTTATTCCATCGAAAGCCATAATTCTTCCTGCCTGTGATTATTTGATGCTTGGGCTGAATGCCTTTTTTATCATCAATTTTTAATATAGCACATTTTTATGAAAATAAGTATTGTAAACGCTTACATAAGTGTGGTATAACATTGGTATGAAAATCTCGTTAAAAATATTTTTGTAAGCGGTTACATTTTTAGGAGGATATGGGTAATGGAATTATTAAACTATAACGTATTGGAAAAGTCAGGTTACACAGGCTATGTTCTCAAGGATGCGCCTATCAGAGTCCTTCAGTTCGGTGAAGGTAACTTCATGAGAGCATTTGTTGATTACTTTTTTGACATCAGCAATGAGAAGGCAGGCTTCAACGGAAAAGTTGCTCTTGTACAGCCTATTTCACAGGGACTTACAGAGCTTGTAAACAAACAGGAAGGTCTTTACACACTTTATCTTCGCGGAAGTGAGAACGGAGAGAAGGTTGATTCCAAGAGAGTTATCTCAGCTGTAGATTGCTGCCTCAATCCTTATGATAAGTCAGATTTCGATAAAATGATGGAAATTGCTGCCAGCGATGATCTGGATATCATTGCTTCCAACACTACCGAGGCAGGTATTGCTTATGATCCGACCTGCAATTTTGAGGATGTACCTGCAAATAGCTTCCCCGGAAAACTTACACAGGTTCTTTATACAAGATTCAAGGCCGGAAAGAAGGGCGTAGTAGTTCTTTCCTGTGAGCTTATCGATAACAACGGTAAAGAACTTCTTAAATGTGTGAATCAGTATATTGATCAGTGGAAGCTTTCTGATGATTTCAAGAAATGGGTTAATGAAGAGAATATTTTCTGCTCAACACTTGTTGACAGAATCGTTCCCGGAAGAATCCGCAATCCTAAGGAAGTTGAAGAACTTGAGGAAATCAATGGATACCACGATGAACTTATTGATGTAGGAGAAATCTTCGGAGTATGGATCATTGAGGGACCTGAAGGCCTTGAAGACAGACTTCCTTTCAAAAAGGCAGGCGTAAATGTTCATGTTGTTCCCGATGTAATGCCATACAAACACCGTAAGGTTCGTATTCTTAACGGTGCACATACAGGCTTTGTTCTCGGAGCATATCTTGCCGGCTTTGATATTGTTCGTGACTGTATGCACAATGATAATGTTGCAGGATTTATGAATAAGATGCTCAATGAAGAGGTAATTCCCACTTTGGTTGATCATCTTGATGAGAATGACCTTAATCAGTTCGCGGCTGCAGTGAAGGATAGATTCAACAATCCTTTTGTAAACCATGAACTTATGTCAATTTCACTTAATTCAACAAGTAAGTGGAAGGCCAGAAATATGCCTTCATTCCTTCAGTATATTGAAAAGAACGGAAAGCTTCCTGTTTGCCTTACAATGTCTTTGGCTGCATATATTGCTTTCTATTCCAATGATATTCAGGAGCTTACAGATGCAGGACTGGTATGCAAGAGACCTGCAGGTAATACATATACCGTTAGTGATGACAGATGGGCTCTTGAGTTCTTCTATGATCACAAGGGTGCTTCTGAAGAAGAACTTGTCAAGGCTGTTCTTGGCAATGTGAAAATGTGGGACCAGGATCTCAATAAAATTGCCGGTCTTACAGATGCTGTTGTAAAAAATCTTAAACTGATTCATGAAGAAGGCGCAGAAAAGGCTTATGCCAGCTGCCTTTGATAGTTAGTTTAAAGATTTTCATTTTAATCCTCTTTTATTTCTTGTTGGAAGGGTTGTTGTGCCCAAAAAGCACAACAGCCCTTCTTGCTTTATGTCAGGAAACTATTTTTTGAAAAAATTTTTTGAAAAGAGTAGCTAATTTTGCAATAATGGTTTATCATTGTATCAGCACAACACTTTAAACTGTTAAACTTTAATTTAATAAAAAATATTAAATTTTCCTTAAGACTGATATTAATCTCTTATTGATTTATTTTATTCGAGGTAGTATAATTGTATACAAAGTTGAAAGATAGTTTAAACGATGACGTTTTTACGATTTTTTTGTGGGGAACATATTTTTAGTAATAAAAATGCTATTTGTATCTTCACGATGCAGATAGCTATTTTTATATATTTTCTTATTAAAAATGGAGGAAGATTATGAAGAAGTACAACAGAGTAATCGCATTACTTGCTGCTACATCTATGACAGCTACTCTTATGGCTGGTTGCGGCAAGACAGAAGCTCCTGCACAGACTACTGAAACACCTGCGCAGACAACAGAATCTGCTGCTACAGAGACTCCTGCAGCAGAGACCACAGAGACCACAGAGACAGCTGAAGCTGCAACAGAAGAGGTAGATGCAAACCTTCCATCTCTTGTAGGCGTTGAGCCAGACACACGTCTTGCTGCAGATGCTTATTCAGAGCTTTGGGATGTAGACAGCTACCAGACAGAATCATCAGAGGTTTATGAGAGAATCCTTGGTCAGTACAACGAGTACTATCAGAAAGCTCTTGCAACAGATAACATTTCTGAGCGTTATGCTCTTATGGCAGTTGCAGAAGCTAAGATGCTTGAGTCTGGTGTATTTATTCCCCTTACAACACGTGGTGGTAACTATGGAATCAGACGTACACTTCCGGGATCTGTAACAAATACACTTTGGGGAAATGACAACTATCGTTTCCACAATGTACTTGTAACAACAGAGCTTCTTTCACAGGAAGATTATTATGCACTTAAGAACATGCGTAATGAGCTTAAGGGAACTGGTACATATCAGGCTAAGGCTAAAGAGTACGTTAAGGAAAAAGGATACGAGCTTAAGGATTCTTACAACTTCCCTAACACTTCTGATCCTAAGACTTGGGATGTACTTGCTACATCAAGAGCAGCAGATTCAGAAATTCTTGTAAACCTTTATGATGGACTTGCAGAGTATGATGTTGAAGATGTTCAGCAGCCTGCTCTTGCAGAAAGCTGGGAAGAGTCAGAGGACGGTCTTAAGTATACCTTCCACATCCGTCAGGGTGTTAAGTGGGTTGACTCACAGGGTAGAGAAGTTGCTGATCTTACAGCAGATGACTTCGTTGCAGGTATGCAGCACATGATGGACGCTATGGGCGGTCTTGAGTACCTCGTTCAGGGCGTAATCGTAGGCGCTGATGCTTATATCAATGGCGAGACAACTGACTTTAACGAAGTTGGTGTTAAGGCAGTAGATGATTATACACTTGAGTATACACTTGAGCAGAAGACTCCTTACTTCCTTACAATGCTTAGCTATGGTGTATTCGCTCCTCTTTCAAGAACATACTATGAAGGACAGGGCGGACAGTTCGGACAGGGAACGGGCGCAGGCAACTATGGTACAGATCCTGACCACATCGCTTATTGCGGACCATTCCTTATCACAAGCTTCACAGAAAAGAACTCAATCATCTTCAAGGCTAATCCTTCTTACTGGAACAAGGATAACCAGGAAATCAAAGAGATGACATGGGTATTCGAAGATGGTACAGATGTAACAAAGACATACAATGACTGCCTTGCAGGCACAATTGACTCAGCTGGTCTTAACACATCAACAATTGAGACAGCTAAGGCTGATGGTAACTTCGAAAAGCATGCTGTAATTGCTGATACAGAGGCTACAACATTCTGCGGATTCATTAACACAAACCGTAAGGCTTTCGTTAACTTCAACGATTCCACAACAGCTAAGTCTGAGAAGACTGTATGGGATGGACAGAGAACTGCTATCGCTATGCAGAATCAGGACTTCAGACTTGCAATTGTAACATCACTCGACAGAGCTTCTTACAATGCTCAGTCAATGGGTGAGGAGCTTAAGCTTAACAACCTCAGAAACTCTTACACACCTGGTACATTCGTAACAATGCCTGAGGATGTTACTATTGACATCAACGGAACAGCTACAACATTCAAGGCTGGAACATACTATGGTGAGATCTGCCAGGCTCAGATTGATGCTGATGGCGTTAAGATCACAGTTTGGGATAAAAACGCTGACGGCGGCGTTGGTTCATCTGATGGTTATGATGGATGGTACAACCCTACAGTTGCTAAGGAATACCTTGCTAAGGCTACAGAGCAGCTTGCTAAGCAGGGTGTTGAAGTATCAAAGGATCAGCCTATCCAGATCGACCTTCCATACTTCTCAGGTTCTGAGACATATACAAACAGAGCTAATGCTTTCAAGCAGTCTCTTGAGGCTTCACTTGATGGAAGCGTTGTTGTTAACCTTATCAAGTGCGAATCAGCTGATGACTGGTACTATGCTGGATACTATCCAGATTACGGCTATGAGATGAACGCTGATATCATGGATGTTTCCGGATGGGGCCCTGACTACGGTGATCCTCAGACATACCTTGACACAATGCTTCCTGACTATGCAGGATACATGGTTAAGAGTCTTGGTGTATTCTAATCAGTTCATTACTTGATTGGAATCAATGATTAATCTGATTTTAGTGTGATATATAAATATCGCAAAAAAATTGGAGAAAGTGGGGAGAAAAGTCTTCCCACTTTCTCCATTATATTGTATAATGTTGGAGCTGTTTGTTTATAAAGTTTTTATAAACAGCAGCTATACAATAAAATGTACCGCAAAGGGATAAGCTATGACTAAATATGTATTAAAAAGATTTTTACATGGATTACTTTCAGCATTCATTGTTGTTGCTATAGTTATGATAATGATCTATAGCATGCTGGATAGGAACCTTATTTTTGCGCAGGATCCTATTTTTAAAAACTACGGTAATAATGAAAAGACCGCATACATGTATAGAAGATGGGAAGAGTACGGCTATATTGATCTTTTAACTTACCAGGATTGGCTTCAAATGATTAAGGAGCAGGGACAGATTGACGATGATACATTTAAGAGTGTTTCTGCAATCGGAAGAAAACCAGAAAGTGACAAGCCTGAGACCGCTGAGTACATTCAGAAGTTTCAGGAGTATTGTGATGCTAACGGATATACCGTTGTAAGACTTAATGCTGTTATGGTATCTCCAAAGAAGTATGCTAACGGTGGAAAAGAACAGCTCTTTGCGTCTAAGGATCTTCCTATTACGCACAGACTGATCACATATGTTACAGGATTATTTACAGTAGATAATATTCATTATGTAGAAGAAGATATTGATATAGGTGAGAGAAAGCTTACTTTCACACTCTATGATCCGATTTATGGAGGATCAAAATTCTCACCGGCTATTATGGGCAACGGTACATACCACAAGTACTTATTGTATATGGATAATCAGTTCCCATTCCTTCATCAGAACCTTCTTACACTTAACCTTGGTAAATCCTACGCAGTTAATGCCGGTGTAGATGTATTTGATACAATGACCAAGAAGCAGGGCTCCTATGTAATGAGAGAGACTCTTTTCCCTACAGGACTTATTGAGGATTCAGCAGATGATCTTCATTCAACTGTGTTTGTGTATGGTTCAAGAGAAACTAATAAGGTAAATTCTGACAGATTTACAGACGACTATACCGGTGTTAGTACTTTTAAGGCCGGTAAGTCAAAGATGGGATATTCCTTCACTATAGGTATTATTTCAGTTATTATTCATTATATTTTTGGTATTGCGTTTGGTATTCTTATGGCCAAGAACAAGGATAAGCTCTTTGACAAGATAGGAACAGCTTATATCGTATTTATCACTGCAGTTCCTTCTCTTGCGTATATTTTCCTTTTCAAGGCTATTGGTGGAAAGCTTGGCTTCCCTACAACCTTTGATATGGAATCCAAGAGCAAGATGATTTATTTCCTTCCTATTATTTCATTGTCACTTCCTGCTATCGGAAACATTATGAAGTGGCTTCGTAGATACATGATCGACCAGATGAACTCAGATTATGTTAAGTTTGCGAGATCCGGTGGTCTTACAGAGGGAGAAATCTTTAGAAAACACATTCTTAAGAATGCAGCTATTCCTATTATTCATGGTATTCCTGCAGGAATACTTGGTGCTTTGGTAGGAGCTATTATTACCGAGCGTGTTTACACAGTTCCCGGTACCGGTAACCTCCTTACAATTGCTATTAACCAGTATGATAATGGTGTTATTGTTGGTGTTGTATTGTTCTATGCAATCCTTTCTGTAGTCAGCACTATTATGGGTGATGTACTTATTTCCATAGTTGATCCACGAATCAGCTATTCAGGAAAAGCTAGATAAGATTTTTACGTAATGGGAGATTAAGATAATGGAAAATAAAGATTCTCTATTTACAGTAGAGGGAATGACAGATGAAGAACTCTTTTCCAGAGTAGACCATAATGGACTTGAGTCAGAGAAGATCACTGCACCAAGATATTCCTACTGGCGCTCAGTGTTCAGAGTGTTCTTCAAGAAGAAGATAAATATTGTAATTCTCAGCATTCTTGCTTTTGTGATTTTATTTGCATATGTATATCCTTCGGTTATAAATTATGACAAATTTGGAAACCTGATGGATGCTTCTGCAAAGCACTTAATGCCTATGGCTGCCATGAAGAAGTTTGGATTTAATATCCACTGGATCCTCGGAGCTGGAGCATCAGGACAGTCAACTTTTGATGCTATCTGGACAGGTTCAAGAATTTCTATATCATTGGCATTTATCTGTGCTGCCATCAATATGACCATTGGTGTTCTTGTTGGTGCGATCTGGGGCTTCAGTAAGAAGATTGATATTGTCATGATGGAGGTTTACAACATTGTAGGTAACGTTCCTTCAGTTCTTCTTATTTCTGTACTTGTATTGATCCTTTCACCAAGCTTCTGGTCTATGGTATTTGCACTTACAGTTACCGGCTGGCTGTTCATTGCTTACTTTATCAGAACACAGGTTATTATCATCAGAGACAGAGAGTACAACCTTGCCAGCAAATGTCTTGGAACACCTATCACACGTATTGCTACCAAGAATATTCTGCCATTTATGACATCAGTAATAGTTACACTTCTTGCTGTTGAGATTCCTTCATACATTGGATACGAAGTGTTCCTGGCTTATATCGGTATGGGTATGTCAGATATGTCTCTTGGACGTTTGATCTATGAGGCAGAGAGTGCCATGGTTACTCCCGGATGGCAGTTTGAGTTCTGGAGTCCGGTTGTTATTTCTGCAATCATTACTATTGCGCTTTATGTTACAGGACAGAATTTGGGTGACGCATCAGACCCTAGAACACATATGTAAGGAAACGTAAGAAAATGGAAGATAAGAAAGTATTATTATCAGTAAAAGATCTCGAAGTTAAATTCCGTGTAAGAGGCCGTATCCTTACAGCTATTCGCGGTATTTCACTGGATATCTATGAGAATGAATCAATTGCCATCGTTGGTGAGTCAGGTTCAGGTAAATCTGTATTTACAAAGACTTTTGCCGGAATGCTCGATTCAAACGGTTTCATCAGCAACGGAGATATTATTTTCAATGATGAAGAGCTTTCAAATACCATTGTTACATTAAATGCCAGTGGTAAGAGAGAACTTAATTCCATCATTGACAAGCTTAATTCATATTCTCCACTTGAGTTTGGTGCTGAGACCTACAAGAAGATGCTTGAACTTGAATCTGAGAAGAGAGCTAAAGAGACTCTTTCTGATGAACAGGATCAGGAATTCACTCAGAGAATACAGGATCTCAAGTTCAAGAAGACTGAAGAGTTCAACTTTAAGCAGACTTTGGATACTAAGAAAGAGAAAGACAAGATTAAAGAATCTGAAGCTAAGCTTAAGAAATTTGATGATGAGATCAAAAAAGTTGAGCAGGAGAGAGAAGCTCTCATTAAGCAGCATAAGGATGCAGTTAAGAATGACATCGCTTACAGCAATGAATTCGATAAGAAAATGGCTGCACTTAAGGGACAGTACAAGCTTGATATTTCTCATCCTGTAACAATGGATCAGATCAACAGAAATACTGTTCTTGCTAAGGAAATCTACCTTTCTGTAGGAAGATTCCCTTACAGATCAAGAAGAAAATACATTTCTAAGCTGTTAAAGGACTTCAAGGCTGCTCTTAAGCTTGGAGAAGACATTGGAAATGAGGAAGTTAAGATAAAACTCTTTGACAATGTTATGTATTGTAAGCTTCTTGATGAAGCAGAGACCAAGCTTCACGGTAAGATTTATATAAACCTTGCAAGAGTTACAGATCCTACAGACTGGGGTCAGACACGTGGTAAGAAGATCGCTACAGTATTCCAGGATCCTATGACATCTCTTAACCCAATTATTACAATTGGTAAGCAGATCACTTCTATTATCATGAAGCATCAGAACTGCTCAGAGGTTGAGGCTAGAGCACGTGCCATAGAGATCATGAAGAAGGTTGGTATTCCTAACGCTGAGAAGCGTTTCGATGATTACCCATTCCAGTATTCAGGTGGTATGAGACAGCGTATCGTTATTGCTATAGCTCTTTCATGTCAGCCTAAGATTCTTATCTGCGACGAGCCTACAACAGCCCTTGACGTTACAATTCAGGCTCAGATCCTTCAGCTCCTTAAGGACCTTCAGAAGGAATACAACTACACCATTGTGTTCATCACACATGACCTTGGTGTTGTAGCAAATATCGCAGACAGAGTTGCAGTACTTTATGGTGGACAGATTGTTGAGCTTGGAACAGTAGAGGACGTATTCTATGATTCAAGACACCCATATACATGGGCTCTTCTTTCATCACTTCCTCAGCTGGCTCAGAGAGATACAGAGCTCTACTCAATTACAGGTACACCGCCATCACTTTACAATAAGATTACAGGTGATGCATTTGCTCCTCGTAACCCATATTGCCTTAAGATTGATACTATTGAGGA
>JAEEGF011940035.1_pt1 | contig 40129 bp, 32 predicted proteins | sample 9134171 | NCBI WGS metagenome assembly JAEEGF01 (sample SAMN16246542, study PRJNA631951) | gut metagenome | biome: gut microbiome; feature: rumen; material: AP-attached | host: Bos | place: Iran: Karaj | collected 2018-10 | reverse complement strand
ATTCCACCTCGCAGTGGACACCCTTGCTTTCGACTATATCCTTCCCACTACCGGGCGGATTCGGGACTTTAACCCTTTAGAAACGTGCGTCGCTAGGCGCACCATAAAAAAGACCGTCATCTTTTTTGATGGCGGTCTTTTTACGTTCCCTGCGGGAATCGAACCCACAACTGATCCTTAGGAGGGACCCGTTATATCCATTTAACTAAAGGAACGGACTAAGGGATTATACCTTTAAATCCCAAATAAATCAAGGGTTTATTTCATTTTTTTAATCCCTGTCACATGTAAAACAAATGGGATACGCCTCTGTCAAAAGCCCCAGTACCAGTCGTCACCGTACCAGTAATCGTCTCCCCAGTACCAGTCATCGTCGTCATAATTCCAGCGATCATCTTCGTTGTACCAGTCACCGTCGTCAAACCACTCGTTCCAGCTGTCGTCGTAATCCCAGTCATCCCAGCCGAACAGGTCAAACCACGAGCTCCAGTCGTAGTCGTCACCGTATTCGTCATAGTAATCCCAGTCATTCCAGTCGTAATCATCGCTGTAATCGTCCCAGCCGGACCAGGAATCGTCAAAGTCCTTGTAATCGTAGAAGCTGTTGTAATCCGAGGCATCGGTAAATTTCTTGAGCCATGTCACATATGTCTCATCAAAGCCGCAATTCAGGAAAATGCGCTTAAGATCAAGATAGAACGAAAGGTCTCCGTAGGGCAGAGTGACCGAAAGTCCTGTCATTTCGGCATCCCCGTTCGTCGCGTTGACATAGACCATGGTGTTGCTGACAGCCGATGCGAGGGCGGCGGATTCCGTGGAATCTATGGTCTGCGCGAGCGCCATGATGTCGGTGATATAGTAGTCGTCAAGGGAGTACTCTTCACTTCCCGAAAGAAGCCAGTCGGAGAAAAAGCCTTTTGTTTTGATAAACGGCGACACTTTGCCGTGACTCTCTATATGCCGGCTATAGTTATTGTCAAGGAGTGTCTCCTCGTTCGCATAAGCAAAATCCGTCCACGCCGTGAAAAGAAGCTTCATCATTGATTCATCGACCAGAGCAAGTATCGCTTCTTCATTCACCGTGCGGTCGTTCTTATTGGCGGTGACCATATCGTCTACGATGATCTTTCCCAGTTTTTCTGTAGGGATCGAGGTATTCCTGTACAGTTCGGAAAGCCAGCCCGTGTATGACCAGCCGAGTCCCGATTCAAAATCCTCTGAGAGGATCATATAGTCACAGTAATCATAGCAAGCGCAGCACACCTCGAGGCACGACATGATGCAGCAGTCCATTCCGATAAAATCAAAATAGACGCCGGCTGTTTTCAGTGCTCCCTTGATCTCATCAATGGTGAGCATCCCGCTCTCGTTGTATTCGTCATAGCCGAATCCGTATACCGGGCCGCCGCCGTGATCCCAGAAAACAAGGATATAGCGGTCTGCGGGATAGTTCTGTGCTGTCCATATTATGAAATCGGAAAGAGTGCTTTCCTTTGTGCAGTCAAGCTGTGAGAGGTCTTTTACAGTCTTCAGTCCGTTTTTTGTGACCTCATGTATCTGGGAACGCTTTGAAGAAATATTGTAATTCTGCCACCTCTTTGTTCCCATGGTCTGAACCACGACATTTACCTTGTCGGAAGCGCCGGCTCTCACCATTTCCGCAAGGTCCGTTGTTGCTTCACCCGATTCTGTCTCAAGGTCCGACCCGTTCATATATACCATTACGGTCACGGTGTCTTCACCGTTTCCCTTTAGTTTTACCTTGTGATCGCGCACGAGGTCGGTACCGAACATGTTGTTCACGACTGTGGCCGGATCTCCGGAGGTAATCTTTGGAGTAGGCGTAAATACAGAAACCGGGGCGCTCGATGGTACATTTGTAATATGGGTCTGTCCGGGACTTGAAGGGTTGAGCACATCGGTCACCGTTCGAAAACCGACGACCAGTACTGCCACGATAAATGCCACTAAAAGCAGAAACAGGATTATCCCGACAATTGCCGATGCGAGGCAGCACCCGCTTTTGCTCTTTTCCTTCGGAGCGGGCGGATCATTGGCAGGCGGATCCTGTCGGTATGGTGTTTGCGGCTGTTTTGGTGGTTCCGGCCGGTCCTCTCGTATCGCGTTTTCCGCAGGCCTGTCGGGTTTTATGACTTTAGCGCCGCATTCCTCACAAAATTTGACTCCGTCGCGCAGTTCTGCGCCACACTTTTCACAAAACATTACGACCTCCGTTTCCGATCGTCAGGATTTGTTCTCCTGCTCAACAAGCCTGTGCGCTCCGTATCTCTCACGAAGCTTCGGCTTTTCGATCTTTCCAGTTGCATTTCTCGGGATGTCCGCAAAAATAATCTCCTTGGGACGCTTGTAGCGGGGAAGTCCCATGCAGAATTCGTCTATCTCTTCCTTTGTGGCCGTGAAACCGTCCTTGATCTCAATGATCGCAGCGGTCTTTTCGCCGAGTCTGTGATCTGAAAGTCCGATCACCGCAACGTCCTTGACTTTTTCGTTCTTTCTTATGAAATCTTCGATCTGAACGGGATATATGTTCTCACCGCCGCTCACGATAACGTCTTTCTTTCTGTCGACAAGGAAATAAAATCCGTCGGGATCCTGCATTGCCATGTCTCCGGTGAGGAGCCAGCCGTCCTTGATGGTTTCGGCGGTCGCTTCCGGATTGTTGTAATAACATGTCATGACGCCGGGGCCTTTTACGCATAGTTCGCCCACTTCGCCCTGTTTAACTGCATTTCCGTTCTCGTCGATGATCTTGCACTCCCAGCGATATCCGGGAATGCCGATCGCGCCGACCTTTGCAACATTTTCCATTCCGAGGTGTACACAGCCGGGGCCTGTAGATTCGGAAAGGCCATAGTTTGTGTCATACTGGTGGTTCGGGAAATATGCCAGCCAGCGCTTTATGAGTGAAGGCGGAACAGGCTGCGCGCCAATGTGCATGAGCCTCCACTGATCAAGCTTGTAGTCGGAGAGCTTGAGGTCTCCTCTGTCAAGCGCGTCAAGGATATCCTGAGCCCACGGAACAAGGAGCCACGCTATGGTGCACTGTTCGTCGGAAATGGCTTCAAGTATCGTTTGTGGCTTTGTGCCCTTCAGAAGCACCGCTTTGCTGCCCGCAACAAGAGAGCCCATCCAGTGGAATTTTGCTCCTGTGTGATAAAGAGGCGGGATGCAGAGGAAATTGTCTTTTCTTGTGGTCGCATGGTGGATGCGCTCCATCTCCGCCGCCTGCGAAAGGCTCAAATGTTTATGTAAAATGGCTTTCGGGAAGCCTGTTGTACCTGATGAAAAATAGATCGCGCCGTAATCGTCAAGAGAAAGCGGCACATTCGGTGTGCGGCTTGAGCAGTCCTCAACAAGTGTGTGGTAGCTCTCCGCAAAATCCGGGCATCCGTCCCCCACATAGATCATGAGGCGGTTTCGGCTCAAAGGCTCTGCGTTCACTTCAATACGTCCGATGAACTGCTGTCCGAAAACAATGACATCCACTTCGGCAAGCTGCGCGCAGTAAAGGATCTCTTCAGCATCATATCTGAAGTTAAAAGGTACTGCGATCGCGCCGGTCTTTAACACTCCGAAATAGATGGGGAGCCATTCGAGGCAGTTGTACATAAGTATCGCAACCTTGTCGCCTTTTTTGATGCCGCGGGAGATCAGCATGTTTGCAAAGCGGTTTGCTTTTTCGTTGAATACGTTCCAGGTTATCTCACGTCTGTAAGGTTTAAAACGCTCCGACTGTATAAGATCGAACTCCTTCCAGGATGTGCGTCTCTTGTCCGGCTCATCGGGATTGAGCTCAACAAGCGCCACTTCATCCGGGAATTCTCTTGCGTTTCTTTCAAGATATTCGGTTACCACCACTCCTGTCAGTTCTTCCAATTTCCTGTCCTCCAAAAAAGCCTTCTCTGGCATGATATAACGAAATGCCGGGCGGCATTTCCGTATCTTTATATTGTAATATCAACAATGATTTCTTGCAAGACTTTTTTGCTTTAAATCGGAAAAGTTTTTTGGTTTTGTACCGGAATTACATTCGGGTACAAAAATACTCCGCCCGGGTTTCCCCGGACGGAGTATATCCTTATTGATCTTGAATCGAATTATCTGTTCTGAACCTTAGGATTAGCAGTGATGCTGACTTTAAGCTTTACATAGCCTGAGCCGGCCTTATCGGGAAGATAAAGATCAAGTCCCTTCAGGTATGTGGTATTTGTACTGAAGTTAGGAACAGCCAATATGCCATAAGAATCAAACGATTTCTGTGCGTTGACTGTATAGGTCTCTCCCGTGATACCATTCTTGATAACGATGGTCGCATGCTCCTGGAGCCAGTCGATCCAGCCGCCTTCACTGTCGATCGCATACTCAGTGGTATTGTTTGTGATGGCAACCGTTGCTGAAGAACTCGGATCCTCATTTTTAAGAGTCTTGCTCAAGCTTGCGATCTTCTGTGCCTTGTAAGTAGGATTGTTGGTGGTTCCACCCTGCTTAACCTGATAGAAGTTAATTGTTACGGTTACAACACCGATGCTTGCAAGATTTTCAGCAGACTTCAGGTCGCTTTCGCCAAGTGCACCAAATGCCGCTCTTACAGGAACAGTGACCTTACCGTTTAAAAGGGTAGCCGATGTATTCTTGATATAATCCTTTGACTTGTTTGTTCCTGATTTTGTTACTTCATAGAAGTAATGGCCTACATCACCGGCACCGTATGTCGGCTGTGCGGGTACAGGAGTGATCGCTGTTACAGCATCTGCATAACCGCCGTTCTTTGACTCAATAAGATATGCGGAAATCTCAAGATCTCCACCGCCTGCGGAAAGACCGAGACTCTTGGCGGAATCCTGTGACCACATTGCAACATATGTAGGTGTAGGTGAGCCGGCAGTAGTATCAATGATCGTGATACGGTTTGTTGTATCCTGCTTAGCTCTTGTGTTGTAATCTGTATTATAGAGCCAGTTTGTGATAAGGTATACCGTGGTCTGCTTTCCGCTTGCGATAGGATTGCTTCTGACGGTAACGGTAAGATAAAGTTCCTTCTTGTCGGAATCCACATCACTTGTAACTGTGAAATTACTTGTTACATCTGTGGTCGACTTAACTGTGTATGTGTCAAGCTCAATGGTAGCGGGATCGATGAGGGAACCGTTCTGATCCTTGAAGGTATAAGTGATGACCATCTTGTTGTAATCATCAGCGCCGGGCTGTACACAAAGTGTATTGTTCTGCGCGCTCTTGTATGTCTTCGTGATGCTGCTGATCTGGCGTGCGGCGCCTACGGAAACGATAAACGAACCCACTGTGGATCTGCGGATGGGATCACTGTCGATATCAACAAATGTAACTGTGATCGTTGCGGAACCCTGCTTCAAAGGAAGGATAGCGCCATTGTCATCAACAACGAGCACGTTTTCATTGGATGATGTGAACGTGAAGTATCCGTATACATCTCCGTCCTTCCCTACAACAGCCTCTTCGCCTACGATGGTCTCTTTGTTTGTATTTCCTCTGTTGTCGCTGTATCTGATGGAGATACCCTTTGTCTCATCACCGATGCAAAGACTGAGACCTGTTGCATTCTTGCTGGAATAAGACTCGCCTGTTTCTACAAGCTTTGCCTCAATCTTAGAAACAGCATATGCAGGCTTGTTTACAACAGTGATGGTGTAAACCTTCTGAATGACGCTGCCTGTTGCGCTATAGCTCTTTACGGTGATCCTGTAAGTGGTGCCTACACGGTCGGAAGCAGTGATGTAGTCTTCATACATAGGGAATGAAAGACCGTCATACTCAAGTTCTACTTCGGGAACCTGGTCGAGAACGATGCCGTTTGCATCAAGTACCTGTGGATGAAGGTTGACCTTTTCGCCCGGATAAGCCTTGTTCTCTTCGCCAAGGCAATCATATGCAAGACCAACGGTAACAGCGCTACCTACTACAGCCTTGAACTTGAAATTGTCTGTCGAACCGGAATTTCTTATTGTGTATTCCTTGCCATTCTCCAAAGGAATAACAAATGTAATGGTAACCTTACCGTTTTCAACCTTTGAGGTCTCCATGATGGGGTTCTCGTCACAGGTCAGGCTGATCGCACTATCCTTGATGGCGGTGTTTCCAAAGGTTACTACAGCCTGATTGTAAGAAGTCTGCTGTACCGAGAAACCTGCCTTGGGAGTAGGTGTCGCAGTAGGTGTTGCCGTTGCCTTAGGTGTGGGTGTTGCTGTAGGTGTAGCGCTCTTTACGTTGATGGTAACGGGCTGTACAGCATATGCAACCTTACCGGTCTTCTTTTCGATGATGGTAAGAACGATCTGGCAGGTACCGATCTTTACAGGTGTAACGATACCGTAGTTGTCAACGGTAGCAACGCTGTCATCGGTGGTGTTCCAGGATGCGGAGTAAAGGGATGTGGACCAGCCCTTTGCGCCTACAAACTTGAAGTCTACGGTCTTACCAAGCATAAGGTTGTAAGATGTGTATCTCATGCCGGAATTCTGCTCGGCAATGTAAACATTGTAATCGGTGGTTGTAACAACTACTGTGGTGGGGATGGAGATGTATCCCTTTGCAGAGTATGTGATCTGTGCCGAACCAACGCCTACAGCCTTTACGATACCGTTCTTGTCAACGGTCGCAACGGCGTCGTTTGAACTCGACCAGCCTATACCTGTGGTCCTGTAGTCGCCTACGCCATAAAACTTAAGGTCTCTTGTCTTTCCCTTTGCAAGCTCAAAACTGGTGATGCACTGGGATGAGCTTGTTGCTTCCTGGAAAGCAAGCTTTGAGTACTTTGCAGCATTTGCTGTCTGGGCGGGGATCAGGGTGATGATCATCGCCGCAGCAAGAACTGCCGCAAGATGTTTGAAAAACTTCATTTTTCGTCCTCCTTAAAAGTGTGATAAAGACAAAACTTTACTTGGATGGGATTATAACAAATCCAAAAACAAACTTCAATACTATTACTCGCAAAAAATCCCGTTCGGTTTCACACATTTTTTTGACTTTATAACTTTTTCGGGTTATATTATTAGGAAAGAACTTTTTGTCTCCGCACCGATCCGCAGAGGTGACCATGAAGCAGATAAAAATACTCAACAACGATTTTGTAAACTACAAAAAAAACCGTACCGGCGACGATCGTGACTATCTTACAAGACTCCCGAACCGCAGGGCGCTCTATGCCTACTACAGGACGATCCCCTCAACGGAAAAGATTTCCGTAATGTTCATAGACGTTGACTTTTTCAAACGTGTAAATGACGTTTACGGTCACGCCGTCGGAGACGATCTGCTCCGCGCCATCGCAAAATATCTGTCTTCCGCGCTTTCCCATGCTTCTCTGTACAGGATAGGCGGCGACGAATTTGTCGCGATCATTGTGGGAGAAAGGGACGATTCCGAGGTCCTTTCCACAGTCAGCGCCATGTCCGAGGGACTCCAGTCCATAGATTTCCGGCGTGACGTTCTTTCCTTTATCTCATTTTCCATAGGAATAGTCGCAAATCAGTCCGCTTCGATGAGTCTCGACGATATCCTCAACCGCTGCGACGCCGCGCTTTATCACGCGAAAGAAAACGGCAGGAATTCCTGCGTCATGTATAAATCCCTCGAAGAAGAGGAAAAAAAGAGGCAGATCATCGAAGACGAGATGACCGCTGCCTTGTCTCACAATGAATTTGTTCCTTATCTTCTCCCCAAAGTAAACATGCTGACTTCCAAGGTTACCGGCGCCGAAGTGCTGTGCCGCTGGAACCACTGGATCGACGGTCTCCGCATGCCGCTCGATTTCCTCACTGTGTTTGAAAAAAACGGGTTCATCATAACCCTTGACTTTTACATGTTCGAAGAGACCTGCAAAATGAAGCAGACCTGGAAAGACACGCCGCTTGAGGACCTTGTGCTTTCCATAAACATTTCCACTCTGAACCTCTATTTCAAAGATCTCGTGGAAAAACTCGTCGAGGTGGCGGACCGTTACGAAGTGCCCCATGACCAGCTCCAGTTTGAGGTCGCGGAAAGCTCGTTCCAGAAGGATTCCGTTGCGATAAGCAACACCGTGAAAAAAATGGTAGAGGCCGGTTTCCTTGTGACCATAGACAATTTCGGGGCCGGAAATTCCTCTCTTGCGATCCTCACAAATCTTCCCGTTCAGAGCGTCGACTTTGAAAAGGATTTCATCCACACGACCATCCCGGATCACAAGGGCCGTCAGATCCTGAAAAACCTCATTATGCTCTGCAAAGACTTAAAACTCGATGTCCTCGCGGAAGGTGTTGAAAGCAGGGAAATGGCGGATCTCCTCATTTCATGTGGCTTTGAAGATGCTCAAGGATACTATTTCTCACCGCCCGTTCCCGAAGAAGAGTTCATAAAATATGCGCTGAGTAATTACGGAACGCTGATAAAACCCTCACACTTCCCGTTCAACAACTCGCTCGAATCAACGGACAAGCGCTTTACGGCAGAATACGTACCCGGATCGCCCGATGACCGGATCGCCTTTGCCGAAGGTCCGTTCCCCGGAATGGGCTCCGTGGCATTCCCCGGAGGCCACACGGAATACAGCCTGCTGGAACTCCCCAAAGAAGTGCTCCGCTCCGACAGCTACACCATCGCGCTCTGGGCAAATACCGACGAGATCCACCGCTGGACTTCACTTGTTTACGTCAAGTTTGAAACAGGTTTTTGTTCCATGGTGCCTAATGCGTGGGAAGGCTATTCCTGCTTCAGGATCAGAGATTCAAAAAATGTCAACGGCTGGCATGATGCGTCAACACATGAGACAGAATCAGGCAAATGGATACATTTTGCCGCTTCCTACAATGCAAAGACGGAAACATCCTGTTTTTACATAAACGGGGAACTCCTCGGAACACTTGAAAAAGTGCCCGCGCAGCGTTTCTGCGTGCGTTTCCTTGTCGGAGGAGATGTGTTCCAGACGTCCTTTAAAGGCAGGATAAGCGATCTCTATATCTATTCCGAAGTAAGAAAACCTCAGGAGATCAAATCCTTGTATGATTCATATTTTAAATAATATATGCAAAAAACGGAGACCTCACAGATCTCCGTTTTTTTCGTCAGTGGATATATTATCGTGAATATAATCTCGCATTTCCTTTTCACGCTTTCTTTTTTTGACAAGATGCGCGATGTACAGCCCTCCGGTGAGCGCAGTAGGTATCAGCGCGTAAATGCAAAGCTGCAGAAAAGTCACGTCCCACGTGTGCACCATAAGGAACGCGATGAGAACGAGGAGCCCCAGCCAGTAAGCAAAAAACCCGACAAAGGCAAACACCGTGAGTATCACATCCTTAAGCACATCTCTTTGTCCATATTCCGTGTAATCTATTCCCATAAAGCCTCCGGTCAGTATTTTACGCCATAAACGCTTTCAAGTCCGCCCACTGCGGAAAACGTCATCACTTCTGTTCCCGCCATATCTTTCTGCTTACAGAATACACCACTGAAATCCTTTCCGTCAACAGTGATATGCATATGATACGATCCGTCTTTTATGCTCCAATTCCCGGAAAACGCGCCTGTAATGCTGCCGTCTTTGTTCAGCCTTATCATCAAGGGCTGGGCAACCTTTGAATCGATGGCGGAACCTTGATCTACAAAATAGTAATCTCCTGTGATCTCGTCAGCCGCATAGCCCGTTTCCGAAACCGTCTCTTTTGAAGTCTTATACGGCAAAAGGCAGGGCCAGCCCTCCTCGTTGTAAAGCACCTGTTTTACCACAGGTTCATGATATTCGCCCTTCGACTCAAATCTGGAATGGTAGCAGATGTAGGTCTTTCCGTCGATGTCCTTGAAAAGTGACTGCCCGCCGGTCGCCATATAAGCGTCCTTCTGGCTCGGAAGAAAATAGTTTCCGGATAGCTTCAGACCGTATTCCGAGTGCACAGCCCTGTCCATCAGCGTATTTCCCTGAGGATCCACATACGGTCCGTCCACATTTTCCGAACGGAGCACTCGTATCTGATAGCCGCCTGTCCTTGTAAGTCCGCCGTAGGAAACATAGAGATAGTAATATCCCGTGTCTTCCTCATAGTGGATGTACGGTCCTTCAATGGATCTGTGGTTTCCGCCGGCCAGCTTTTTCCCAAAGTACGGATCGACGTTTCCTTCCTCGTCTGCTTCGGGATGTATCACAAGCCCTGTATTTTCGTCGATCTCAAGAAGGAATATCCCTCCGGACCACGATCCGTAAACCATCCACATACGTCCGTCCGCATCATAGAAAATAGTAGGGTCGATCGCATTGGGGTATTTCCTGTAGTTGTATCCGCCCGCAGTGTAACGAGTTGCCCACTCGGGTGTGACATAGTCAAGAACATTTGTCGAAGAGATATTCTGCGAACTAAAGCCCGAATAAATGAGCGCTCCCTGCCACTCAAACGGTCCCTCGGGGGAATCTGCTGTGGCAAAGCACAGATTTGACGCATTCCAGGTGGAAGACATGCAAAAATACATCACATATTTCTGCATAGCTTTATTATAAATGACATCAGGTGCCCAAACATGTATATTCCCGTCATCCGTCGGGATCACGCTGGTTTTGAGCCCCGAATAGGTATAAGCTTCTTTGTTGTCAAATATCGCGCCGTATACGCTGTTTTTTGATCCGTAGGATTTCCCGAGCCATTTCCAGGCTGCCATATCCCCGGAAACTGCGCAGGTCATGTGCGACCCGTAAATGTAATACTTTCCGTCAAACACTTCGATTGATGGATCGTGAACGGAAACTCCCGCTCCGTTGCTCTTTGTGGCTATTTGGCTGTAGTCAGGTTCTTTTAGCAATGTCGCCTCTTCTCCGTTTTCTTCTGTATTTTTATCGTCAACCGGTTCTTTTTGTGTCTTTGTATCTCCCGTGTCCGAAGCCGGTGCCGTGATCACGGCATTTCCACTGTTTTCTTTGTTTTCGGTGTCTACGGCGCTGTTTTGATCTCCAAGTGTTTTACCGCACCCGCAAAGGATGATCAGTAACAGACTTCCTGCAAACACTACCGCTTTCATTGTTTTTTTCATGTGATACCTCTTATTTTTCTGTCTGAATGAAAATAATATCTGACGCGCATTTTGTCAACCTTTTTCTGCAATGCTATTGTAAATAAAAACTCAAAAATATATAATTGAATCAGTATGGTCACTTTTTACGGAGGGAACACATGAAAAAAGGCTTCAGAACAATATCAACGCTGCTTGCGCTCATTCTTTTGACCGCGAGCCTGCTGACAGGCTGCTCAAATAATGCCGGCACATCTGCGGTAACACCCACCGGAGTCTCTGAGAAAGAACCGACTGCGGCTCCTACACCTACGGAAACTCCCACGCCCACATCCACTCCCACACCTACATCCACTCCCACTGCAACGCCCACAGCAACTCCGATCCCTGTGGTAAAAGGTCTGCAGGAACTTGATATGTCTCTTTTCGATACGGAAAACCATTCTTTTATGTCCGTCAACCCCTATGATTATGAAACAAACAGCTACACCTCTTTTGACGGAAAATACAGATTCCGTTGTGCAAACAATAACATCTACAAGTGCATACTGTCTACGGGCGAAGAAACAACTGTCAACATTACGGCTCCTATCATCCCAACATCCTTATATGATCTCTATTACAACAAAAGCGGCGAATTATGCCTTCTCTTATACGGGTACGGCAGCGATCTCAAAAACTACTATGTGGGTTACAACTTTGAAAAAGAGAAGTCCGAAGTGATGGTGCCCACTGATAGTTACAGTTTCTCGGTCATGCAGCAAGTGCTTATGTCCATTAATTACAATGAACGCACCAGCACCTATGATTTCTTCCCCAATGATGACGGCGTTGAATTCTGTTTTCCGAGCAGCTATGATATCACTTTCTTCATGGTCGACGGAAAATATATGCTCCTGCAGCAATATGAGACCGACTATGCCGCGATTGATGCCGGCGCCGAAGTGCAATATGACGAATATGGCCACCCTGTGAATCCTCAGATACTTACCCTGGGGCTGTACGATCTTTCGGATGCATCGCTTGTTGCAGTCACGCGTACAAACGTCTTCGGTTATTTCGGATGCAGTTATTTCCCCTATCTCTATGATGAAGACACCATATATCTTACTATTTCATCAGAATCCGATCAATTCTTCTATTCCTGGGATTTTCTGAACGATGCGCCTTCTGCAAATGATCTCAGGTTTGTATATTCCTGCAAGATCCCCGGCAATCCCTATACGGACGTATATCCGATAGAGGGCGGACATTCTTTTGAAGATATCCAAAAGGGTCCCGTTATCGAATCTTTAAAGGATCTGGACAAGATAGCAACACAGCTTGAAGACAAATATGACGTAGAGATCTTTATGTCCGACGAGGTGATCGGATATTGCAGCACATATTTCTGCGAAGCGGAAAACGATCACCTGACCACGGAAAATGCTTTGAAGCTTTTGGAATCAGGACTTGCAAAATATCCGGACGGATTTTTCTCACAATTGAAATCAGAAGCCACCGGATACACAAAAGGAGTCTACTTCTATCTTGCAGGCACCCTGAGGGGTATGGGTGAAAACACGCTTACGACCGCAGGAGGCTTTAAATATTGTGACGGCGACTGCATAAAGATCTACATGGACATAAATGATATGAGTGACGATTCCACCATCCATCACGAATTGTCGCATGCGATCGACTCACAGCTTGAAGCGCTTGGTCTGGGTATCAACGACAACGACTGGAACAAGTTGAATCCCTCGACAGACTATCACGAAGCTCCTTACACCTACTCCTACGATATTTGGGGATATGAAGATTATAAGCCGTACATCGTCTATTGGGACCAGGATAAATCCAAAACATATTTTATCGACGACTATTCCATGACTTATCCCACAGAGGACAGAGCACGTCTCATGGAAAATGTGATGCGTGAGAATGCATGGCTGGATTACAGTGAATATCCCAATCTCAGAAAAAAGCTGAATTACTTTGCAAAGCGTATAAGACAAGGCTTTGATACGACCGGCTGGCCGGAAAAGACTTACTGGGAAAAATATACCGAATGATGTAAAAAAGATAACAGGCATTAAAAAACACCGAAGACTCTGATCAGTTTTCGGTGTTTTTGTTTTTACTGTTCGTTAAGTGCCTGTTCGATCGCGATCGCAAGCTGGTTGGGACATGAATTGTCGCCACGGCAGGGGATGCCCTTGCAAAGGCTTATGATATCTTCAGCTTTTCTGCCGCTTGCAAGTCTTGCTACACCTTTCGTGTTTCCTCTGCAGCCACCGATGATCTCAATGTTTGTGACCGTTCCGTCATCATTAAGATCAAATCTCATTTCCTGTGAACATACACCTTGGGTTTTATATACAACGTGTTTCATATGCGTTCCTCCTTTTACATTGGTATTGCAGCGACTCGCTTCGCTCGTCGCCGCCCTTCGTCGGAACGCATGATCAATATGATTTCGTCATATGCGTTCCTGTGCGGTATTGCAGCGGCTCGCTTCGCTCGTCGCCGCCCTTCGTCGGAACGCATGATTAATATGACTTCGTCATATGCGTTCCTCCTCCCACATTACTTTGCCCTGCATCCAGACGTTTCCTTTGAAGCGGCGGCCGATCGCGGGCTCTCCGAAAAGATTCTTTTTGTTTATGCAGACATCAAACTCAAGCCCGTTACAGTTAACGAGGAGCACATACAATTCCTCTTTTGTAAAGCGGTTTACAAGTGTCTCCATGTTCTTTATATAGCCGACCAGAGAGTAATTGTCCGATTCTGAGCCGCAAGGGTAGAAAGATGTGTTGACTATGGAATAGACATCCTCTTTCTCACTGCGTTTTTTCACCTGGGCGTACTGCTCTATCTCTTCAAAAGCCTGTGTGTCGACAAAAGGCACATCATCGTCTCCTTTGTCGCCCGGCAGATCGTCGGGATCGTCCACGACCTTCACTTTCTGCGGAACATCCACATTCAGTGCGGGAAGAAGGATCTTTCCTTCATGAGCAAGGGCGGACAGATAGACCGTGCGCTTTTGCTCGGTATTTGCGGCGTCGTTTTTCATGAGCATGTCGATCTTGTTCTGGAGATAAAATATCATCGTTACCCCCAGACGGTGATCGTCGCACATGATGGTGAAAGCGTCGGTGTCCATACGCTTGTTGATGGTAAGGTATTCTTTCATGCTTTCGACACTGCCGTAATGTGCCGGGAAATAATGGTCAATGATAAGCTCGCCTTTGTCGTTGTACTCTCCGCGGACTACGATCCCGGTCTCTTTTGCGACAGGCATAAAAAGCTCCACTGCGGATCTTTTGTCGCTTATCTTTACGACCTTTTTCTGTGTGGCCTCGCGCATGGCGATCTTTATGAGTTTTTCCTCATCCTCAAGACCGTCGACATCGCTGAAGCCGATGGTATTCAATAAACTATGCATAACAAATCCTTTGATCAATCATTCAGGGTGTCGGTAATGAACACCGTGAGTTCCTCCAAAAGATCGTGCTCTCCCACAGACTGCCATTCGCCTGCTTCGTTTTTTCTGAGTTCTCGCAAAACAGGTCTTGTCGGCGCGGAATTGTTCTGTCTGATGACGATGCATGTCATCCCTGTGTTTGTAAGCACGATGGAACCAACCGGATATGCGGCCACCGAAGAAACAAAAGTAGTCGCATATTCTATGTCAAACTTTGTGCCTGCGAGGCATGTGATGAGTTCCATTGCCTCGTAGACTTTCATCCTCTTTTCAAGAGTACCGTAGATCATATTGTCAAAAGCATCGCAGATCGAAACAACGCGGACTTCAGGCTTTATACGGTCTCCGCTGAGTTTGAAAGGATAACCGCTTCCGTCGATCCTTTCATGGTGATACAGTATTATATCTTTTGAAACAGAAGACAGCCATTCCTGTTTTTCAACATTCATATAGCCGTAAACAACGTGTCTCTTGATCTCTTTTTTGGTCTCTTCATCCGCTTCATCAAGCAAAAGGTCCTGATATTCGCTCTTGACATCAAGAAAACCGATATCATGGAGCAATGCGCCTACCGCGATGTCGCGCAGGCTTTCCTGGCTGAATCCCGCATGTATGGCGGTAAGTATGGAAAGCGCGCACACGTTCAGGCAGTGGTCGCTGAGGTTCTGGTCTCTTCTTCTTACAACCGAAACGTTATAAAGCACCTCCTTTTTTTCAAGTACGGAGCTCATAACATTGTCAACTACTTCAAAAAGCTTGTTCTTTTCATTCTTTGAATCATAAGAAAAACGTTCTATGGTGTTTTTAAGTGCATCTGAACATTCTTCACATATCTGCTGGTCGGTAAATTCTTCAACGGTGATGTCATCGGATATCTCATCTTCGATGAAGATATCTGTGATATGCATTTCCTGGAGTCTCAGCCTGTATTCAAGTTTCAGCTGTGTACCCGCAGAAACGATGATCACTCCGTTGCCGCTGTATATATCCTTTGCCAGTATTTCATTTCCGTGAATCTGTTCTGTTTGGATTCGTCTCACTTCATGTTTCCTCGTGGGTAATTATTTTATTCCTTATCTTCTATATCGGAAAAAGCATCGCCTTTCTTTGCACTTTCAAGAACTTTTCTTTCTTCCGTGGAAAGGATCACGTAAGACTCTCCGCGGATTATCTCCTTTATATAGGAGTGGCAGCCTTCTCTTGAATGTATGGAAGTAAGAACAAATCCGTTGTCTTTGTCGTTGAGAAGGCAGAGGGAGTAAGAAAGTTTTCCGCCCATTTCACTGAAGGCGTCATATTTTACGATGCCGATCTTCTGATAAGCTCCGACGAGGGTCTCACATGCGATATCAAGTTTTTCAGCCGTGAGTTTTTCCTCTTTTTTCAGCTTGTCCAGTTCCTTAAAGCGGCTGAAGATCGAACTTTCCAGATCCTCACCGTCGGACCCCTTCATAAAGGTCTTGTATTTCTTTTCAAGAAGGAAGGTTTTTACGATGAGAGCAATGGTGAGTGCGATAAAAACACCAACCACGGCGATCAAAACTATCAGCAGCGTCTGTACATTGTCTGATTTGATTATTCCGGTCTGATTTGTAAAAATTGACATGGTGCTCCTCCGGTTATCTCTGTTCAAGTATTTCGACGATCCTGTCAAGATCGTCTATCGAGTAGTAGTCTATATAGATCTGGCCGGAAGTTTCTGATTTTTTCCTGATCTCTACCTTTGTTCCGAGTACACGTTTCATTTTTTCCTCGGCCTGTTTGTAGGATTCATCCTTTTTAATGACAGCCGGTCTTTTCTTTACGGGCTTTTTGCTTTCATTGAGGTTTTTGACAAGATCTTCGGCCGCACGGACGCTGAGTCCTTTATCAATGATGATCCTTGCGGCTTCGAGCTGCTGCTTTTCGTCCGAAAGGCCGAGCAAAGTTCTTCCGTGACCTTCGGACAGTTCTCCGGAGGCCACCATCACCTGCAGTTTTACGGGAAGCTTTAACAGACGCATCGTGTTTGTGATTGTCGTCCTGGGCTTTGAAACCTTCTCGGCAAGTTTTTCCTGCGTCATGTCCGTTCCTTTTTCAAGGAGTCTCTGATAAGCCATGGCTTCTTCTATAGGATTCAGGTCGCTGCGCTGGATATTTTCCAAAAGAGCTATGGTCAGCTTGTCGTCGTCGGCATAGTCCCTTACGATAACAGGGACCTCTTTAAGTCCCGCAAGTCTTGCTGCTCTGAAACGGCGCTCGCCCGCGATGATCTCAAAGCGTTTTCCGTCGTTCTTTTTCTGAACTATGAGGGGTTCGATTATGCCAAACTGCTTTATGGAATCTGCGAGTCTGTTGAGTTCCTCTTCGTCAAAATTCTGTCTGGGCTGGGTCCTGTTCGGCTCCACATCATTTATTGAGATGTTGATCTCCCCCTGTTTAGCCTTTTCTTCTTTAGGAGCGGGCTCATAATCGGGTATTAGGGAATCAAGACCCTTTCCGAGGCCTCTCTTTGACGCGCCTGTTTTTTTGATCGCAGATGTAGTCAGGTTGCTTACCTTTTTTGCGGCAGGACTCTGTTTTTTGTTATGCTGTTCTTTTTTTGTAGAGCTGTTTTTAGCTGCCATTGTGCCTCCGTCCGGGATGTTTCACGTGAAACAATCCCTGAGTCTTTTCAGAAATGTTTCACGTGAAACATTTCTGTATTTATATGTCAAAATGTTTCACGTGAAACATTTTGTGATCGAATCAAAACCAGCTTTTCTTGTTTTTCTCAGCCACCTCAGCCGCAAGTTCACGATATGCTTCGGCGCCTGTGGATTTCTGATCGTACATCGTGATCGGTAATCCATGGCTGGGTGCCTCCGCAAGACGAACATTTCTGGGGATCATCGTGTTATAGATGAAATGCTTCAGGTTTCTTTGAACATTTTCAACGACCTGTACGGAAAGATTTGTTCTTGCGTCGAACATCGTGAAAACGATACCTTCGATTTCGAGTTCCGGATTGAGTCTCTTTTGAACAAGGTCGATCGTGTGGATCAGCTGGCTGAGACCCTCGAGTGCATAATATTCGCACTGGATCGGAACAAGTACGGAATCGGCTGTTGTCATTGCGTTGACCGTAAGGGTATTCAGAGAAGGCGGACAATCGATTATTATAAAATCGTAGTCATAACGAATGGGCTCGACGATCTTTTTTAACAGGTATTCCTTCTCGTCAACTCCTATCAGCTCTATTTCGGCACCGGCAAGATCATCGTCGGAAGGAAGGACGGTAAGTCCTTTCACAACACTTGAAGTAAGAGTTTTCTTGAGATCTGCTTCCCCGAGTAAAAGATGGTATATGGTTGATTTTAATTTCTTTTTGTTTATGCCGAGTCCTGAGGTAGTATTTCCCTGAGGATCGATATCGATGACCAGAACCTTGTTACCAAGTTCGGCAAGACAAGCCGAGAGATTTATAGCAGTTGTTGTTTTTCCTACGCCGCCCTTCTGATTGGCGATGGCGATCGTCTTACCCATAATTGCTCCTTGGATCGTCAGATGTCGACGAAATTATTTTTGATGGCGTATACAGCTGCCTGAGTGCGGTCGGTAACGCCGATCTTTTTGAACAGATTGGAAATATGATTTTTAACGGTCTTTTCACTGATGGAGAGCTTATCGGCGATATCTTTGTTTACACAGCCCTTGGCAATGAGTATCAATATCTCCCTTTCTCTCTTTGTGAGATCAAGCGGATCATCTTCAGCGTAAAGTACTTTTTCATTGTACATCGGAAGCAGTTTTTTATCTATGAAATCTTCTCCCGCATATACCGTTTTTATCGCTCTGGAAAGAGTGTTAAAATCGGAATCCTTTAAAACATATCCCGACGCGCCGAGTTCCACGGCACGTTTGAGATACTGCACTTCATCGTGGATAGTGAGCACAAGCGTCTTTGGATAGAATCCGCGGTCATGGAGCATTTCAAGCGCTTCAAGGCCGGTCATCACAGGCATGTTAATGTCGAGAAGCATCACATCGGGCTTAAACTCCATTGCCTTCTGGACACACTCTTTTCCGTCGCCTGCTTCGGCGACGACAACAAAATCCTTTTCAATCTCAAGCAGTCCTCTGATCCCTTCACGTATGATCGAATGATCGTCTGCCAGTAAAATCGTGATCTTTTTATCCATAGATACCTCTTGCCACAGGAACGGAAACAGTTATCTCAGATCCTCCGTCCTTTTTGTTGGTTGCCGTGAATATTCCGTTCATTATCGCGGTACGCTCCTGCATGATCAGCATGCCGTAATGTTTTCTGGCATACTTGCTCTTGTGCTCATGCTTGTCGGGGAGACCTATGCCGTTGTCCGAAATGGTCATCTTCAGCGTATCTGCGCCATATTCAATATGTATTGAAGCTTTTGTAGCCTCGGAATGCTTGATGATGTTTGTGCAGGCTTCCTGAGCTATGCGGTACAGATTGATCTGGATCATATCCTCCAGGATGTACTCATCGCCCTCTTTATATATCATAAATGCGACATTGTGCGATCTGTTGATCGTATTGCAGAAATTGTCGATGGCGTCTGCAAGGCTTAAGTCATCGAGAGATACCGTCCTCAGGTCGAAAATGGCATCCCTTATTTCGCCGATGGTGGCTTTTGCCACATCAATGATCTGGCTTATCTCCATCCTGGCGCGGATCATATCGATATCCATAAGCCTGATGATCAGCTCGGACTTATGAACAAGGCCGGTAAGATTTTGCACGGCCGAATCATGAAGATCCGACGCGATCCTGTTTCTCTCAAGCTCCTGGATCTCGAGAAGCTTTGCTCCGGGATTCATGGTCTCATCCTTCTGAACGGGTTCCGCAAAGCCTTTGTCCCTGTTCTTTGAGGAAGTACGGCTCTTTGCGGCAGGTGTGAGTTCCTTTATCTCTTTAAGCCTATCGAGTTTTCCTTTGTAATCCTTGTATTTCTTTTCAAGGGACACCTTTTTACGCTTCAGTTCCCTTATCTCTTCCACCCATTCGGAATTGTATGCGAGAGCATCAGAACGAGTATTCGGCGAAAACATGTCAAGATTTCCGGAAAGCCCTCTTTTTAAAGCAGACACCTCATTATCTTTTTGAAGTATCGTGTGCTTTATCTCGGAGATCTCGGTAAGAAGCTCTTCGCATCGGCTTTCATAATCGGAAATCAGTGAATCGACGAATAACACCTGATCGTTAATATCCAGTTTTTGAATCTTTTTTCCCATATTAGTTACACCATAGGTATAATATAACAATATAGACTATTTGTAAATCAAAAACAGACTATTTAAGCATTTAATCACTAATGCTTTCCGTTTTCCTGACACTTTTTGCAGAGATTTTCTTTTTTGAGGATCATAGGCTGCTCATCGAAGCCGTTTGTCTGCTTTTCGGCACCATTTTCGACAAAGCCGATCTTTTTGTAAAAGCCCACCGCATGCAGCCGTGCATCAACGTGAACTTCGGTCGCGCCCATGGAAAAAGCTTTGTCGAGAAGCATCCTTACAAGAAAATCGGCATAGCCGCGGCCTCTGAACTCTTTTAATACGCAAAGCCTTCCTATCTTGAACTCTTCACCGAGGAAAAGAAGTCTGGCCGTTCCCACAGGTGTACGTTTTTCATCCTCTTCTTCATATGCGACCGCAAAAATGGCTTCAATGTCATCATCGTCGCGGACAACGAAGTCGGGAAGACCCTGCTCTTCAGAAAATACTTTTTGTCTGATCTCATATACGATGTCGGTGTCACTTACACCTGACAGAAGATAGTTTCCCACAAGAAACATGCCGTTACCTCCGCTTTTTCCACATGTGCCGTATGGCATATTTGTACCTTTGCCCGTCAGTTAAGCGGGCTCTTGAAGACCTTTCCGCCGGCCCTTGGATATGCAGGCTTTGTGGAGGTTGTCTTTTTTATGAGGATCAGTGTCCTTTCATTATCCGAGAGTGGTAACATAAAACGAGTCTGATCTGCGATGCTGCCGCCAAGTTTGTTTATCGCGTTTTTACCGCAGGCGAGCTCTTCTTCGATATCTCCGGATTTATAAGGAACAAAAAAACCGCCGGGTTTTACAAACGGGATACAAAGCTCCGAAAGAGAATTGAGCTTTGCGACCGCGCGGGACACACAGATATCGCATTGTTCGCGGAATTCCGGTTTTCTTCCCGCTTCTTCACATCTCACATGCAGGGCATCGATCCCCTGAAGATCTAAAGCATGAATTACGTCCTGCAGGAAGAGTATACGCTTGTTTAAAGAATCCATCAGAACGACCCTTAAATGTGGAAAACTTATCTTCAGAGGGATTCCGGGGAAGCCGGCTCCGGTGCCTACATCATAAAGTGTTACTACATCTGTAGAATCAACAAGGAGTTTTCTGATCTCCGGCACCTTCACTATCGACATGCTGTCAAGAAAATGCTTTATGATAACATCTTCATATTCTGTGATCGCAGTAAGGTTCATCACCTTGTTCTTTTCGACGAGCATATCGTAATATGTCTCAAAGGCATCGAGTTTTTTACTGTCAAGCTCGATCCCCAGCTCGTTCAGACCTTTTAAAAATCTGCTGTTGTCTCTTTTTTCGCTCATATTTTTATTTTGAAAGATAGATCAGGAGCACCGAGATATCTGCGGGTGAAACACCTGAAATACGTGACGCGCGCCCGATATTTTCGGGTCTGATGGCCTTTAGTTTCTGTCTTGCTTCTATCCTGAGTGACGGAACCGCGTCATAATCGATATCCTCCGGTATCCGTCTGTTTTCTGTTTTTTTGAATACCTCTATCTGTCTGGTCTGACGCTCAATGTAACCTTCATATTTCAGCTCGGTCTCGACCTGCTCTATCACATCGCGTGACAAAGGTTGTCTGTCGGGATCAAGGTCTTTTACTGCGTCGTACCCGAGCTCAGGTCTTACGATGAGCTCCGCCAGTGAAACTGCGGTCTTTAGCGGCGCGCTTTGTCTTTCTTCAAGAAAAGCCTGTACATCCGCGCGTCCGCCTATCATGTGGCTTTTAAGTCTTACGATCTCATCTTCGATCTGCTTTTTCTTTTGAAGTACCTTTTCATAGCGTTCGTCGGATATCAGCCCGATCTCATGACCGATGGCGGAAAGTCTGAGGTCCGCATTGTCCTGTCTTAGTATCAGGCGGTATTCCGCACGGCTTGTCATCATTCTGTAAGGCTCATGAGTCTCTTTTGTGCAAAGATCGTCGATAAGCACACCGATATATGCCTGGGAACGGCTGAGTATCACGGGTTCAAGGCCTTTTACGAATCTTGCGGCGTTTATGCCGGCCATTATTCCCTGAGCCGCAGCCTCCTCATAGCCTGAGCTTCCGTTCATCTGTCCTGCGGAAAAAAGGCCGGAAATGTTTTTTATCTCAAGAGAAGGCTTTAACTGTGCGGGATTCAGGCAGTCATATTCTATAGCGTATGCGGGTCTCACTATCTTTGCGTTTTCAAGCCCGGCAACGGTGCGGTACATCTGCACCTGCACATCTTCGGGAAGTGAGCTCGACATGCCAGAGATATACATTTCGTTTGTATAATTTCCCTCAGGCTCGATGAACACCTGATGCCTTGTCTTTTCGGGAAATTTCATGACTTTGTCTTCGATGGAGGGACAATATCTCGGACCGGTTCCTTTTATATTTCCGGAATACAAAGGGCTCCTGTCGATATTCTGACGGATTATCTCGTGTGTGCGTTCGTTGGTATAGGTGAGCCAGCATGAAACCTGAGGTTTTGCGATGGATTCCGCGGTATTTTCAAACGAAAAAGGTACAAGCTCCGGATCACCGAACTGCTCTTCCATCTTTGAAAAATCTATGGTCCGCTTGTCGATACGGGCGGGTGTGCCTGTCTTAAAGCGATATATCTCGATACCCAGGTTTTTAAGGCACTCGGTAAGATGGTTCGCTGCAGGAAGGCCATTCGGACCTGTGTAATTGTAGGTATCTCCGTATACACAGCGTGCGTTAAGATACGTTCCGGTGCATATGACCGCTGCTTTACAAGGATAGACGCCTCCCGAATAGGTGCGGACTCCGGTAACATGCCCGTTTTCCGTGAGGATATCCGTTACTTCCGCCTGTCTTATCGTAAGATGCTCGGTGTTTTCGAGCACATGTCTCATAGACCTTGAATATTCCTGCTTGTCGGCCTGCGCCCTCAGTGAATGAACTGCAGGACCTTTTGAAACATTCAGCATTTTTGACTGGATGAAGGTGCGGTCGATGTTTTTTCCCATTTCGCCACCGAGCGCATCCACTTCACGTACCAGATGTCCCTTTGAAGTTCCGCCGACATTCGGATTGCAGGGCATCATTGCTATGGAATCGGTGCTTACGATGAACACTATTGTTTCAAGTCCGAGGCGCGCCGAAGCAAGAGCAGCTTCGCACCCGGCATGTCCTGCTCCGATAACGGCTATATCATAGCTTTCGTAAATATGGTCCATCACTTTCCCTTTCGCCTATTTCCCCATGCAAAAATCCTTGAATATCCGATCGGCAAGGTCATCGTCCGTTTCCTCTCCTATTATCCGCCCGAGTGCGCCATATGCATCGAGCATGTCAATGGAGAAGAAATCCTCGGGCATCTCATTTTCTATGCTCTTTTTCACTTCTTCAAGTGAATCCGCCGCATCGGAAAGGAGCTGTCTCTGCCTTGCATTTGTTATGTATGTCATCTCTCCGTTTCCTATCTCTCCGAGAGAAAACATGTCTTTAATTTTCTGAGTAAATTCGTGTATCCCGGTCTCTTCAAGCGCGGACACGGCAAATACGCTTATCCCTGTCTCTTTTTCCAGTTCGTCCGAAGAAAGGACATTCTGAAGATCCGATTTATTTAGTAAAACGAGGGATCTCTTGTCTTTTATGATGTCGATGATCCTTCTGTCATTTTCGTCAAGTGCTCTTGAAGCATCGCAGACAAAAAGCACAAGATCGGCCGAATCGGTCTCTGACAGGGCTTTATCTACGCCTATCTTTTCCACTGTATCGTCGGTATCTCTGATACCTGCTGTGTCCACGATCCTTAGTGTGACTCCGTCTATGGTCACTGTCTCCTCAAGAGTGTCTCTCGTAGTTCCCGGAATATCGGTGACTATCGCTCTTTCTGTGCCTGAAAGTGCGTTCAGGAGCGTTGATTTTCCTACATTTGGTTTTCCGACGATAACGGTCTTTATGCCTTCTTTGATGACACGGCCTGTTGAAAACGACTGTATGAGAGACTTTATCTCCTTAAGCTCCTCGTTGGTATTTTTAAGGAGTTCTTCGGAAAAACCGTCAAGTGAGATATGTTCCGGATCGTCGAGCGCAGCCTCGATAAATGCGGTATCATGCATTATCCTGTCTCTTAAGGAAACTATCCTGTTTTTTAGTCTTCCTGTGAGCTGACCTACTGAATTTTTCACTGCGCTTGTATTTTCGGCATTTATTATGTCTATCACGGCTTCCGCCTGTGAAAGATCTATCCTTCCGTTTAAAAAGGCGCGTTTTGTAAATTCACCGGGTTCTGCGAGCCTTGCTCCTGCCGAGATCACGGCGTCAAGCACCTGTCTTGTGACGATGACACCGCCGTGACAGTTTATCTCGACAACATCCTCAGCTGTATAGCTATTGGGCTTTTTCATTATGCTTACCAGCACTTCGTCGATCGTTTCACCGTTTTTTACGATATATCCGTAGTGCATAGTATGGGACTTTTGCGAGCTTAAGGTCTTTCCGGGTTTTTTTGACACATATAATTTATCGGCAATTGAAAACGCATTTTCACCGCTGATCCTTATTATGCTTATCCCTGCGTTCGTCACTCCTGTGGCGATCGCGCATATTGTGTCTTTGTTTCTCATAAATGCACCTTTCAGATATTTCCAATGATACAGAAAGGGTGCTATAGCAATAGCACCCTCCAATAACCGTTAGGCTTATGAAACTAAAAGCTTAATGAAAGGTCACTGCTCGTCCGGACCCACTGTTGCTTTTACTCCCTCGTAAACCTCTCCCTCTTCTATGTTGCCGTAGCGGTAAGGTTCATTGGGATTTCTGTGATAACCGGGCTTGCGGTAAGTACTCTTTCCGCCTCTCGATCCATCATGTCTTCCGTATCCGCCCTTGTTTCCGTAACGGGAATTTCCGTTGTATTTCGTGTATACCTTTACGCCCTTTTTAAGTGCGACAACAACTTTACGATTGGGCTCTTCACCTTCGGAATGAGTCTCAACGTATTTGTCATCCTGCAATGCCGAGTGGATGATCCTTCTTTCGTAAGGATTCATGGGCTCAAGAGAAACGGGTTTTCCTGTTTTTCTTACTTTTGAAGAGATGTTCTTTGCAAGATTTTCGAGAGTCTCTTTTCTTCTCTCGCGATAGTTTTCTGTATCGATCTTGACTTTGATGTAGTCTTCGGAACCCTTGTTAACGACAAGGCTTAGGAGATACTGGAGAGAATCGAGAGTCTGTCCGCGTTTTCCGATGAGCACACCCATATCCGAGCCTACAAGCTCGATGTTCATGATCTTTTCTTCTTCGTTGTAGCTGCATTTTACTTCGTTTTCAATGCCGATGATATTGAGGATGTCAGTGATAAAGCCGACTGCCTTGTCTGCGATAGTCTCTTTAAGTGCGGCTTTGATACGCGCGGGCTTTTTGTTGAGCCCGAAGAGACCGCTGCTCGAAGGCTCTTCGATAACCTCATAATCCATATTTTCTTCGGTCGTGTTGAGTTGGATCTTTGCTTCAAGAACAGCATCTTCAATGGTCTTTCCGGTTGTTTCTATCCAGTTTCTCATGTTCTCGTCCTTTCTAGTTTTTCTTTAAGATATTTGCATATCCCGATAACGACCCTTTTGCAAATGACGAATTGTCACTTCCGGTGGTCTGATCCTGTGAAGCATCATTGTCTTCGGTGGTTACGGGATCTTTTGTGTTCACTTTTTTATTTACATTTTTAGTGCTGCTTCCGCTGATATTTGCATAAGAAGCGGTAGTGTTCTGCTTAACCTGATCGTAATTGATGGATCTGGTCTGAGCCTTGGAGAACTGTGACATGGTGTTACCCTGTGCCACGCCGAGTTTTTCTCTTCTCTTGTTCTGCTTTTCAACATTCTTTGCAATGTAAGCATCCATATCGGATCTTTCAATGTAGATGTTGATGAAGATCTGCTGAACAACGGAAACTACGGTACTGATAACCCAGTAGATACCGATACAGAGAGGAAGTGAATAGCAGAAGAATCCGGAAATGAAGGGCATGATGTAAAGCATTGAATTCATGCTCTGACCCATGGGATTGTCCTGGTTCTGCTTTGTGGTCGTTTTGTTCTGTGCCTTCTGAAGAAGGGAACTTCCGAGCTGTGTTACAACAGCAAGGATGGGAACAATGATGGCTATCGAGAGAAGACCATATGCTTTGGGGCTGTCAAGAATGTTGAGCGTGCCCATGGAGAATGTATGGTTTATCTTATCGATGCTCTCGTGGATGCCGGTAAGCTCCGCACTTGAAAAATTGAATTTTGAAAGAAGTGTTTCCCAAGTGGATGTGTTGAACTTTGTCATTATATCAATGACATGGTTCAGTGAAAAACCGCCTGCTTCTGTGAATTTCGCAGTGGGTACACCTACTGTTGTGGCAAGCTCCGCCATAACAGTGGAATAATCCGCTTTGTTCATTACCGCTTCTGCGATCACGGAATAGTAATCCTTGATACGGCCCACATATGCAGGAATCGCATAGATTATGCGGTACATGGCAAACATGATGGGAAGTGAGATCAGCATGGGAAGGCATCCGGCAGTAGGATTTGTGCCGTATTTTGAATATACTTCCTGTGTCTCCATCTGCTGGAGTCTCTGTGACTGCTCATCTTTTCTGCCTTTGTACTTTTCCTGGATAGCGGAAAGTTCAGGCTGCATCTTTGCGGAAAGCTTTGAAAAACGCTGCTGTCTTACGGTAAGAGGCAGCATGATCATTTTTACGATTATGGTAAAGAAAATGAGTGTTACAGCGATATTTTCGATGCCGATAAGGCAGAGCAGTTCGTAGATCCAGTTGAAGATTACACCGAACAGCCATGCAAAAGGCTTTAAGATACCGCTTATTTGTGTGAGTACTGCGAAATTCAACTTCTGTTCCTCCTGATAATCCCCTTATAAAAAAATACGAAAAGAAAGCTAAGGTACCGGATCGTATCCTCCCTTGCAAAACGGATTGCATCTTAAAAGACGCTTTCCCGCAAGATAGGAACCCTTTACCACGCCATACTTTTCGTATGCTTCGATCGCATATTGAGAACAGGTCGGGATAAATCTGCAGGTAGGCCGACCTTTTAGCGGAGAGATATATTTTCTGTAAAAAACTATGAGCTTAATGAATATTTTTCTCATTTTTTATGAGGTCATGCTGTTCCGCGAGCTGCAGAAAAGCACTGTTGATATCATAAAAGCTTTTCCCTTTTGCGGCTTGTCTTGCCACAACCACTATGTCCCAACCACTATGGAACTTCTCTAAACTGAGACGAAAGCTTTCCCTGAACAGTCTGGCGATCCTGTGACGTACCACGCTGTTACCGACTTTTTTGCTGACGGATATGCCAAGCCGGTCTATTCCGAGATCATTTTTTATGACATACATAACGAGATACTTATTTGCTCTACTCTTTCCGTTCTTGTAAACGTTTTGAAATTCCGAATTTTTGTGTAATGATTCCGCCACTGTATCTCCCGGGTATGATCGAACCCTCCTGTAAATAAGAAGAAAAGGCCACTGAAAAAGCGGCCCGGCATTAATATTATTGAACTGATACTGCGTGTCTGCCCTTTGCTCTTCTTGCTGATAAAACCTTTCTGCCGCCGGCCGTCATCATTCTGGAACGGAAGCCGTGAACTTTTGCCCTCTGTCTCTTCTTGGGCTGGAATGTCATCTTTGCCATGATATTTACACCTCCTTACGGATTGATTTTTCGAAATAAGGTCAAAATTAAAGCGAAGTTATTATAGTGTAAATTCATTCCGTAGTCAAGACTTTTTTTTTACGAGGGTCTCAAAAAGTTTTGTATTTATTTGCTTTTTCGGTCTGATTTTGATATAATTGTCATGATATGCCGTAGACGTTCAGAAAGCCACAAAATGGGCGTTTTTCCGGCAAAAAGGCTTTGAAGGGTTTATGAAGGTGAAGAAATGAAAAATCAAGTCACAGAAAAATGGGAAGATATCCTCAATTTTATGAGGGATGAATATGAACTTACTTCCGTTTCCTATCGTACTTGGATCCAGCCGTTAAAAGTTTCGAACGTTACAGACGATACCGTGATCGTTTCTATCGACAATAAACTTGGCGCTCCCGGGATCGAACATATAGAAAAAAAATACAGTACTTTTCTCCGTACATCAATAGCAGAGATAGTCGGAAAAGAGTACGAGGTGAACTTTGTCCTTCAGGGAGACAACAGCGAAGAAGCTCACGAAAGTGCGGAAGCAAAGGCTGCTTACTCATCTTTGAATCCGCGCTATACTTTTGATTCTTTTGTAATAGGTTCCAACAACAAGGTCGCACATGCGGCAGCGGCTGCTGTTGCGGAAGACCCGGGCGGATCCTACAATCCTCTTTTTATCTACGGCGGAGTGGGACTTGGTAAGACCCATCTTGCTCAGGCCATCGCTCACGAGATCCTTATCCATCACAAGGATAAAAAGGTCATCTACACTTCCGGTGAGATTTTTACAAATGAGCTCATCCAGTCCATCAGAGACAAAACAGGTGAGGCATTCAGAACAAAATACAGAAACGCCGATGTCCTCATAATCGACGATATCCAGTTCATCAGTGGAAAGATCACCGTTCAGGAAGAATTTTTCTGGACTTTCAATGCTCTTTATGAAAACAAAAAGCAGATAGTTCTTGCCTCCGACCGTCCTCCCAAGGAAATGTCAATCCTTGAAGACAGACTGAGTTCCCGTTTCAAAATGGGATTCAGCGTGGACATAAGTCACCCCGATTATGAGACAAGACTTGCCATCATCAGCAAAAAAGCACAGGAAAATGCGGTAAACATCGACAATTCCATGCTTGAATACATAGCAGAAAACATCACAACAAATGTTCGTGAGCTTGAAGCTGCGCTTGGAAAAGTCATATCCCGTTCCAGACTTACCAGAGTCGAGATAACAATGGACCTGGTAAAAGAAGTCGTACAGTCCTTAAGCGACGGTGATACCAGACGTGCTCTCACTCTTCCCTATATAGTGAGTATAGTTGCAGAGCACTATACCATCCCGTCCACAATGATCTTTTCCAAAAACAAGGAAGCAAATATCGCATATCCCAGACATATCGCGATCTATCTCTGCAAGAAATATCTTTCCATGTCCTATGTTGAGATAGGAAAAGCATTCAACAGAGATCACTCCACTGTTATGGCTTCGTTCAGAAAGGTAGAAAAGGATATCAAAGAAGATCCCAATACCGCTTCCACAATAGACCTGTTGGTAAAAAAGATCAATCCAAATCCCTGATCTATATATTGTGGTCAATCAACACCTGTTTTTATATATTATTAATAGGAAGAAACTCGTAACAATCATTCCACATTTTGTTGAAGGATTGTGTTAGAAAATTGTGGAAAATATATTTCAAACATGAAAGAATGTCTTTTCCACAGTAAATCCACACGATTTACACAGGAATTAAACAGGGACCTTTGTACCGGTTTTTTGAACTTTTAAACTTTATAAACATTTTATTAAGATTATTACCAACATCTAAACAACTTGAATTTAAAGGGCTCGCACCACTTTTCAACAAATCCACAGGCCCTACTACTACTACTATAAATCAATAATAAATACGGAGGCACTTTTGTATGAAGATCGTCTGCAAAAAAAATGATATTCTGGAAAGCATCAACATTTCATTGAGAGCCATTCCCGCAAAGACAACAATGCCCATACTCGGATGTATCGTCATCAGGGCAAACAGCAACAACATCAAATTCATCACCAATGATATGGAGATGGCGATCGAGACTATCGTAAAAGGAAGAGTCATTGAAGACGGCAGCATAGCGATCGATGCAAAAAAGTTTTCCGATATCGTAAGAAAGATCACCGATGAAGAGATCACGATCGAGACCAACGAATACTATATGGCGACGATCAGATACGGTAACAATGAAGCATCCTTTAACTGCTTAAGTGATGAGGAATTTCCTGATCTTCCCACAGTGGAAAAGCAGAATGCCATCAGGATATCGCAATTTTCACTTAAAGAGATAATCCTCCAGACAGTATTTTCCATCTCGGATAATGAAAGCCAGAAGATCATGACAGGTGAGCTTTTCGAGATAGAAGGTGACAAACTTACTGTCGTTGCGCTTGACGGACACAGGATTGCCATCAGAAAGATAACACTTAACGATGAATACAAGCTTACCAAGGTTATCATTCCCGGAAAGACACTGCTTGAGATCACAAAGATACTTTCAGGCGAGGTAAAAGATGAGATAAACATCTATTTTACCAAGAACCATGTTTTGTTTGAACTTGAAAATACCATCATCCTGTCAAGACTTATAGATGGTGAATATTACAAGATAAACCAGATGCTTTCGGGCGACTATGATACAAAGCTCAAAGTCAACAGACGTTCGTTTGCCGAAAGTATCGACCGTTCCACACTTTTTATCAAAGAGACCGACAAAAAGCCCATCATTCTTGATATCCGCGATTTCACCATGAACATCAAGGTAAATTCGCAGCAGGGTGCCATCAATGAGAATCTTTCCGTCAACAAAGAAGGAAACGATATCATGATCGGCTTCAATCCCAAGTTCCTGCTTGACGTTATCAGGGTTATCGATGACGAAGAGATAACGATCTACATGACCAACGCAAAAGCACCGTGCTTCATAAAAAATGAAGACGAATCCTATATTTACCTCATCTTACCCATCAATTTCAACGCGGCAAGATAGATTTTGCAGCTGCGCTGCGGAGGGAATAGGACCCGGAATGCTCCGCATTCCGAATAATAGCGCTCAAAGCCGCGGGGCTCTCCGCAGCTGCGCTGCGGAGGAAGTATGGAAATAATACACTTAAGAGAAGAATACATAAAACTCGGCCAGGCGCTCAAGGCAGCGGGACTGGTGGATTCCGGTGTGGAAGCGAAGATAGTGATACAGAACGGCGAGGTCAAAGTGAACGGCGAGACCGACGACAGACGCGGCAGAAAGCTTTTTGACGGAGACATTGTTTCCTACAACGGAAAAGAGATAAAGATAGAAAAATGATCATCAGCCTTCTGGAACTTAACAATTTCAGAAATTACGAAACGCTCAATCTGGAGCTCTCAAAGGATATAAATATCCTGTACGGCGATAATGCCCAGGGAAAAACAAATGTTCTCGAGGCATTGTATCTTTGTTCAACGACCAAATCCCACAAGGGAGCAAAGGACAAAGATATGATACGGATAGGGTGTGACGAATCGCATCTCAGAATGTATTTCAGCAGGACCGGGATAAACCACAAGATAGACATGCATCTGAGAAAGTCAGCAAGAAAAGGCGTTGCGGTTGACGGTATTCCGGTAAAAAGATCTTCGGAAGTTTACGGACTTATGAATGTCGTTTTCTTTTCTCCCGAAGACCTGAGCATGATAAAAAACGGGCCCGCCGACAGAAGAAGATTTGTCGATGCCGAGCTTTGCCAGCTGAACCGCGCATATCTTCAATACCTTTCCGACTACAACAAAACTCTTGAGCAGAGAAACGACCTTTTAAAGCAGATATCTTTTAACAAAAGCCTTAGAGATACCGTGGAAATATGGGATAAACAGCTTGCAAGATACGGACGTTTTCTCATAGAGACCAGAAAAGAGTTCATAGATGAGCTGAACGAGATCGTCGGAGATATTCACAAAAACATTTCCGGCGGAAAAGAAAACCTCGTCGTGAAATATGAGCCTTCGGTCGGACCGGAAGAATTTGAGCAAAAACTCACAGAGACCCTCGACAGAGATCTATATCAGAAAAATACAGGGATCGGACCTCATCGTGATGAACTGTCTTTTTTCGTAAAAGACGAAAACCTGAAACTTTACGGTTCCCAGGGACAGCAAAGGACAGCCGCATTGTCCGTAAAAATGGCGGAGATAGAACTGGTAAGGAAAAAAGTGGGCGAAAACCCGATACTTCTTCTTGACGATGTTCTTTCCGAACTTGACAGAGGAAGACAGCAAAGCCTGCTTAATTCAATAAATGGGATACAGACAATCATCACCTGCACCGGACTTGAAGAATTTGTGGGATACAGAAGCAGGATGAACACCTTGTACAAGGTGACGAGCGGAAGCATAGAAAAACTGTGATCTTATAAAACATTACCCATGGAGGGAAAATATGAGCACCGAATACGGAGCCGATCAAATTCAGATACTTGAAGGACTTGAAGCGGTAAGAAGACGTCCCGGAATGTACATCGGAAGCACTTCGATAAGAGGACTTCACCATCTTGTTTACGAGATAGTGGACAACTCCATAGATGAAGCGCTTGCCGGTTTTTGCAACGAGATCCACGTTACCATCAATCCTGACAATTCAGTAACCGTATCTGACAACGGAAGAGGAATTCCTCCCGAGATCAACAAAAAGAAAGGCATCTCCACAGTAGAAGTCGTATTTACCATCCTTCATGCCGGCGGCAAATTCGGCGGTGGAGGATACAAGGTATCCGGTGGTCTGCACGGCGTAGGCGCGTCCGTTGTAAATGCCCTTTCAAACTGGCTCGAAGTCAATGTTGATGTTGAAGGAAAGAGATATTTCCAGCGTTACGAAAAAGGAAAACCGGTAGCGCCTTTAAAAGAAATAGGCCCTATCGACAGGACCGGAACTACCGTTACATTTTTCCCGGACGATACCATTTTCGAAGATACAGTATTTGATTACGAAACCCTGAAACAGCGCCTTCGCGAGATGGCGTTCCTTACAAAAGGCGTAAAGATTGTATTTAAGGATGCCAGAGAAGGGCAGGAAAAAGAAAAAGTTTTCCACTACGAAGGCGGAATCAAGGAATACGTTGAATATCTGAACAAGGGCAAAAACGTGCTCTATCCCGATGTTATCTATTGCGAAGGGACAAAGAAGGATGTTTACGTGGAAGTTGCAATGCAGCACAACTCGGATTACAACGAGAGCTGCTACAGCTTTGTAAACAACATCACCACACCTGAGGGCGGCACGCATTTCACCGGATTCAAGAATGCGCTTGTGAACGTGTGCAACGCGTATGCCCAGAAAATGAAATTCCTCAAAAAGGACGAAGACAAACTGATCGGCGAGGATATCAGAGAAGGCCTCACAGCCATCATCAGCATAAAGATCGCCGAGCCCCAGTTTGAAGGACAGACAAAGCAAAAACTCGGAAACTCCGTTGCAAGGCAGGCAGTTGAAAGCGTTGTGAGCGAAGCTTTTGAGATATATCTTGAACAGAATCCCGAAGTCGGAAAAATGATCTGCGAAAAAGCTGCTCTTGCCCAGAAAGCAAGAGAGGCCGCGAGACGTGCAAAAGAGACCGCAAGAAAATCCGTTCTTGATGCAGGCGGACTTCCCGGAAAACTTGCCGACTGCTCCGACAAACATCCCGAAAACTGTGAGATCTACATAGTCGAGGGAGATTCCGCCGGCGGCTCCGCAAAAACGGCAAGATCAAGAGCGACACAGGCTATCCTTCCTTTACGAGGAAAGATCCTGAACGTAGAAAAAGCAAGACTCGACCGTATTCTCGGAAACAATGAGATACGCACGATGATAACCGCTTTCGGTACCGGAATCGGAGAGGATTTTGACATAAGCAAGCTCCGTTATCACAAGATCATCATCATGACGGATGCCGATGTCGACGGCGCTCATATCGATACACTGATGCTCACTTTCCTGTACCGCTTCATGCCGGAGCTTATCAGACAAGGCTACGTATACCTTGCACAGCCTCCTCTCTACAAGATAGAGAAGAACAAAAAGGTCTGGTATGCCTATAACGACGATGAACTGAACAGGATAATGCTCGAAATAGGACGTGATTCCAGCAACAAAGTCCAGCGTTATAAAGGACTTGGTGAAATGGATGCCGAGCAGCTTTGGGAAACGACCATGGATCCGCAAAAGAGGATCCTGCTCAGAGTCGGAATCGACGATGAGACAAAGAGCGAACTCGACCTGACCTTTACCACACTCATGGGTGACGATGTAGAGCCCAGACGTGAGTTCATCGAAGCCAATGCAAAATATGTTCAGAATCTGGATTATAACGCATAACGGAGAAAAATAAATTGGATACCATAAACGAACAATTCGATCAGATCCAGGAAGTTGACTTAAAGAAAACGATGGAAACATCGTATGTCAACTATGCGATGTCAGTAATCGTCGCGCGTGCGCTTCCCGATGCGAGAGACGGACTCAAGCCCGTTCAGCGCCGCATTTTGCACGCGATGAACGAACTGAACAACGGTCCCGACAAGCCGCACAGAAAATGTGCCCGTATCGTCGGTGATACGATGGGTAAATATCATCCTCACGGTGACTCCTCCATTTACGGTGCTTTGGTATACCTTGCACAGGAATGGTCTACCCGCTATCCCCTTATCGACGGACACGGAAACTTCGGTTCCGTAGACGGAGACGGAGCGGCTGCAATGCGATACACGGAAGCGCGTCTTTCCAAGACTTCCGTGGAAATGCTTGCCGACATAGAAAAAGAGACCGTTGATTTCATTCCAAACTTTGATGAGACGGAATTAGAGCCGACAGTCCTGCCGGCCCGTTTTCCTAACCTCCTCGTAAACGGTACCACAGGTATCGCAGTCGGAATGGCGACCAATATCCCTCCTCACAACATGACGGAGTCGATAAACGCCGTGATCCGCCTGATCGATGACAAGATCGAAGGAAAAGAGACCACCATCGAGGAACTGATGCAGATAGTGCAGGGTCCCGATTTCCCCACAGGCGCCACCATACTCGGAAGAAGAGGGATAGAAGAAGCTTACCGCACAGGCCGCGGTAAGGTCAAAGTCCGCGCCGTTACCGATATCGAACCCATGCAGGGCGGCAAAAACAGGATAGTCGTCACAGAGCTTCCTTACCTCGTAAACAAAGCAAAGCTTGTTGAAACCATCGGCCAGCTTTCAAGAGAAAAGAAAATAGACGGCATCACTGAGATCCGCGACGAATCGAGCCGTGAAGGAATGCGCATCTGCATCGAGCTCCGCCGCGACGTGAATCCCAACGTCATCTTAAACCAGCTTTACAAGCATACACAGCTTCAGGATACCTTTGGCATCATCATGCTCGCGCTTGTTGAAAATGAGCCGAAGATATTGAATCTCCTTGAGCTTCTTTCTGTTTATTTAAGACATCAGGAGGATGTGGTAACACGCCGCACCAAATATGACTTAAGAAAAGCGGAAGAGCGCGCTCATATCGTAAAAGGTCTTCTCATCGCTCTCGACAACATCGACGAAGTGATCAAGATAATCCGCGGTTCAAAGAACGTTGCGGAAGCAAAGGAACAGCTCATTTCCCGTTTCGGACTTGATGATATCCAGGCACAGGCGATCGTTGACATGCGTCTCCGTGCCCTTACCGGACTGGAACGCGAAAAACTCGAAGCGGAATATGCCGAACTGATGCAGAAGATAGACAATTTCAAGGCTATCCTTTCCGACGAAAAGCTGCTCCTCGGCGTTATCAAGACAGAAATGACCGAAGTACGCGACAGATTCGGAGATGAAAGAAGGACACAGATCGGCCTTGATGTCGATGATTTCATCGACGAGGATCTCATCCCGGATGTTGACGTTATCATCGCAAAGACACGCCTTGGCTACATCAAGCGCATGACTCCCGACAACTTCCAGAGTCAGAAGCGCGGAGGCAAGGGCATCAAGGGAATGCAGATCATCGACAAGGACATCGTTGAAGAGATGTTCACCTGCACGACCCACCAGACTATCCTGTTCTTTACGAGCAAAGGACGCGTATACAAACTCAAAGCCTACGAGATCCCCGAAGCTGTAAGGACTTCCCGCGGAACGGCAATGGTAAATCTCATGTCGTTACAGGCCGAAGAAAAGATAGTCGCAATGCTTCCCGTAAGGACCATAGACGACGAAAACACGGTTATTTTTGTTACTAAGCACGGTATCGTAAAGCGCACAAAGCTATCCGAATTCAGCAATATCCTTAAAAAAGGCATCAGAGCGATCAACCTCCGCGATGATGACGATATAGTCGAAGTGAAGCTTTCCAACGGAAACGATGACATCATCCTTGTTACAAAGAAGGGCATGTGCACCAGATTTTACGAGGAAGAAGTAAGGACTCTCGGCCGTTCGGCAGCGGGCGTCATCGGTATGAACATCGACGATGACGACGAGATAATCTCGATGAACCTCGCGTCCGACGGAGAATTCCTGCTCATCGCATCCGAGAAAGGATACGGAAAACTCACCGCGATCACGGAATTTGACAAGCACCACCGCGGCGGTAAGGGTGTAAGATGCTACAAGCTTGCCGATAAGACCGGAAATGTTATGGGTGTAAAGGCTGTCGTTCTAAGTGACGAGCTTTTGATGATCACTAACGACGGAACCATGATCAGGATCCGCGTATGCGAGATCAACATCATCGGGCGTAACACATCGGGAGTAAAGCTCATCAACCTCAAGAAAGAAGATTCCTTTGTGGCCGGAATGGCAAAGGTTGAAGCAAGTTCCGAAGAAAACTCCGAAGAAGGCGAAGAAGAAGCGGAAAGTTCAGAAGTATCAGGAGAGACCGACGAGAATGCGTGATATCGACACTTCAGTTATTACCGAAACCATAAAAGATATGTGCCTCAAGGCAAACATTGAGCTGGCAGATGATGTCAGCTCAAAGATTATATGCGCAAAAACGCAGGAGACCACGGAACTCGGAAAGCTCGTGCTTTCGCAGCTCACCGAAAATATGGAGATCGCAAAAAAAGAGCTCATCCCTATCTGCCAGGATACCGGAATGGCGGTGATCTTCATAGAAGTAGGGCAGGATGTGCATCTTACGGGAGCACCTCTTGAAGATGCGATAAATGAAGGAGTGAGAAGGGGCTATACCGAAGGTTTTTTAAGAAAATCCGTAGTAGGTGATCCGCTTCTCCGCGTAAACACAGGCGACAATACTCCTGCGGTCATCCATACCCGCATCGTTCCGGGTGAAAATGTCAGCATCACCCTTGCTCCAAAAGGCTTCGGAAGTGAGAACATGAGCAGAGTTTATATGCTTAAACCCGCAGAAGGGATCGAAGGCGTAAAGGCAGCGGTGCTTGACGCCGTAAAGCTTGCAGGTCCGAACGCATGTCCTCCGATGGTCATAGGTGTCGGCATAGGCGGAACCTTTGAAAAATGCGCGCTCCTAGCAAAAAAGGCACTCACAAGAAATCTCGACGAACCCTCGCCGTTACCTCATATTGCGGCTCTTGAAAAAGAACTTTTGGAAAAAATAAATGAGATGGACATCGGCCCCGGAGGCCTTGGCGGAAAGACCACCGCGCTTGGCGTAAACATCGAGACTTTCCCCACACACATCGCGGGACTTCCCGTTGCCGTAAATATCTGCTGTCACGTGAACAGACACGTGACACGCATGATCTGAATGCACGGGAAATACTCTGTTTACTTGTTCTTTGGAGAAATCAAATGAAAAAAATACACTTGGAACTTCCACTTACAAAAGATAAGGTGCAGGAGCTTACCGCGGGAGATTATGTTTATCTCACGGGAGTGATGTATTCCGCAAGGGATGCGGCGCACAAGCGCATGACAGAAGCTCTGGCGGACGGCAAGGATCTGCCTATGGATATCAAGGATCAGACCATCTATTATCTTGGACCGTCCCCCGCAAGACCCGGTCAGGTGATTGGATCTGCCGGCCCCACGACCGCAGGGCGCATGGACAGATATACTCCGACGCTCCTTGATCTCGGTTTAACCGGAATGATCGGAAAAGGCAGAAGGACGCAGGCAGTAAAGGATTCCATGAAAAAGAACCATGCGGTGTATTTTGCCGCTGTGGGAGGTGCGGGAGCGCTTCTCTCAAAATGCATAACCAAAGCAGATATAGTAGCATACGAAGACCTCGGAACAGAAGCCGTTTACAGGCTTGAAGTAAAAGATTTCCCCTGTGTGGTGGTCGCCGATGATAAAGGAAACGATCTGTATGAACGCTGAAAAAATGTCAGTAACAAAAAGAACAACGAAACAAAGGTTGTTCTTTTTTTCATTTTTACTTTGTATTTTGTTTATTGCAGGATGCGCGAACAAAATCGCAATCGAAAACCCCGGTATTTCCGCGACACCGATCGTGGCAGCGGCTGAAACATCGACACCGACTGTAACGCCGACACATGGGGCGATCATTCCAACCGCGACACCTACACCGACGTCCGGAACACTGATACCTACAGCAACTCCGACACCGGCATCCGGAACGCTGATACCTACAGCTACTCCGACACCGGCATCCGGAACACTGATACCTACAGCAACTCCGACATCGGCCGCGGTCATTCCCACGGCAACAAATACGCCTGCCGTCACTGCTGTTCCCACGCCGACAAAGGCTCCTGACAAAACACCGACAGTTGCTCCCACCGCGGTACCAACCAAAGCAGCAGAAAAGATTTCTTCCGGACATCCCTCATCATGCGGAGCCCTGTCAGTAACAGGCACACAGCTTACCGATAAGAACGGAAATGCAGTACAGCTAAGAGGTGTGAGCACACACGGAATTGCATGGTTTCCGGAGTATGTAAACAAAACCCTGTTCAGAGAGCTTAGTGAGGAATGGGGCGCAAACGTGGTGCGTCTCGCAATGTACACCGACGAATACGGCGGTTATTGCTCGGGCGGAGATAAAGCAAAGCTCAGAAAACTGGTAAAAGACGGCGTTTCCTATGCTACCGAGGCGGATCTATATGTCCTGATCGACTGGCATGTCCTTAATGACAAAGATCCAAACGTCCACATTTCCGACGCAAAGGATTTTTTCAGGGAGATGTCCGAAGAATATGCCGGTCACGACAACGTTATTTACGAGATATGCAATGAGCCAAACGGCGGCACATCCTGGCAGTCGATCAAGAAATACGCGCTTGAGATCATCCCGATAATAAAGAAAAACGATCCCGACGCAGTGATCATCGTGGGTACGCCAAACTGGTCACAATATGTGGACCAGGCCGCAAAGGATCCGATAGAAGGCTATACAAATATCATGTATGCACTGCATTTCTACGCGGCAACCCATAAGGATGACCTTAGAAAAAAAATGACGGATGCTGTGAACAATGGGCTTCCCGTTTTTGTTACCGAATACGGCATCTGCGACGCCTCCGGAAACGGCGCGCTGGACATCGCTTCTGCAAATAAGTGGGTAGAAGCCATGGACAGCAAGGGGATCAGTTATATCTGCTGGAATCTTTCAAACAAGAACGAATCATCCGCGCTTATCAAAAGCAGCTGCAGTCTGAAGCATTCTTTAAAGCTTGATGACTTAAGTGAGGAAGGACGCTGGCTGATCGATATTTTAAACGGAGAGCCTACAGGTAAAGCGGCTGATCCTGTAAAGACCGAGACGCCCGGGAAAGATGAAACAGAGCCGGTTTCACCGCTTTTTCCGCAAGGCTTGTTCGATGGTGCCGCCGGTACATGGGAGTATATACTTAATATCTCGAATACATGGGATTCTGAAGGCAAAATGTTTTTTCAATACGATCTGACAGTGAAAAACACAGGAAATACCGATATTTCAGACTGGTCCGTATCCATCCCCTTCACCGGGGATATCGCCGTATCAAATATATGGTGCGCCTCGGCCTCAGTATCAGGAAACATCCTGAATATCACATGCGAAGAGTTTAATAAGGTGATCCCCGCAAATGGGGAAATATCGGGCATTGGGTTTATCATATCTGTTGAATGAGCCTGTTTTTGGGAATTATTCAAAAAGTATTTGACAACGAAGCAATTCTTTGATAAACTGTTCGTTGCGTCTGTGTGTTACACAGGCGAAACTGAATACCTTTGGTAACGCAGTTCGGTTCGGAGAAATACTCAAGAGGCCGAAGAGGCGCCCCTGCTAAGGGTGTAGGTCGGGCAACCGGCGCGAGGGTTCAAATCCCTCTTTCTCCGCTCAACAAAAAATTTTTAAAATTTTTAAAAATAATTGTTGACAAACTTCTTTTTCCGTGGTAATCTATTCGAGCGCCTTGCGAAAAGGAGCAAACGAGATGCGAAAGCATTTCAAACGATCCTTGACAACTAAACAGCTAAACAACCCTGAAAATTTCAAAAAGATTTTCAGCCTGATCATTTCGGTGATCGGGTACTTAAGGACAAAAACCTTAAAACAGTAAGACTCTTGATCGAGAGATCGAGAGACGGAACAACTTTTGCTATTTTCTTTAGAAAAAGGTCAACGACCACTCGGCACAGACTTGTGCCTCGTAAGTGGTCATTGACATAAGCCAGAAGAAGTTCTGAAACGAATCAAACAAACATTTAAACATGAGAGTTTGATCCTGGCTCAGGAT
>JAEEGF012247570.1_pt1 | contig 40130 bp, 32 predicted proteins | sample 9134171 | NCBI WGS metagenome assembly JAEEGF01 (sample SAMN16246542, study PRJNA631951) | gut metagenome | biome: gut microbiome; feature: rumen; material: AP-attached | host: Bos | place: Iran: Karaj | collected 2018-10 | reverse complement strand
GGGGATATCACAACAGGGAAGAGCTTAATGCCAAGGCCTTTGTGATCAATCCTTATACCGGGGAGCGCATGTACCGCACCGGTGACGTGGGCTATTTTGCCCCCAATGGCGATATTTTCTGCCTTGGAAGATATGACGATCAGGTCAAGATCCGAGGCTACAGAATAGAGACCGGCGAGATAGAGAGCCGAATCAGAGAATACAGCTCCATCAGGGAAGCAGCTGTTATAAAGAGAGCTGACAACGGAAGGGAAGCTTATCTGGCAGCCTATATCACTGCCGATGAAGATGTGAATACCGATATGCTGAAGGCCCATCTTAAAAAGAAGCTTCCGGCTTATATGGTGCCCGCTGCTATTGTGCAGCTGGATAGCCTTCCAAGAAATGCCAGTGACAAGCTGGATCTGGAGGCCCTTCCTATACCGGAGTTTTCCGAGCATACCGCCGCTCCGGAAGGCTATCTGGAAGAGATGATCGCTACACTTTTTGAAAAGATACTGGGGTTTGGCAAGGTTGGAAGGGATGATTCCTTCTTCGAACTGGGCGGAAGTTCTCTGGATCTCATGAGGCTTATTTCAGAGATCAGTCAGTACGATATAAGTATTGCTGATGTAACTTTATCCCCTACACCAAGGCTTATGGGGCAGCTTTTGCAGGATAAGTACAGAGGAATCAAGCGAGAGGATAAGGGAATCTATATCCTTAAATCAGGAAGGGAAGACATACCTGCGTTGTTTTGCCTGCCTCCGTCGGGAGGAATGTCCTTATGTTACCTGCCTTTGATAAAAGAGATGGACTACGAGGGACAGGTATATGGCCTTACAGACAGTAAATATGCGGCTTTTGCCGGTATGACTCTGGAAGAACTGATGTCAGGTTCCCGCTGTGACGACATTTTGTGGGACGAGACCATAGAAAATTATTACAGAGCTGTAGAAACTCTGTTTAAGGATGAGGATATTCTTATTGGATATTCTCAGGGTGGACCTGTTGCATTTGAGGTGGCAAAAAAGCTTGAGGACAAAGGTCATAAGGTGGGCAGAGTCATCATGCTGGATGCTCCAAGACCTGGAGTGGATTACGGACAGGAGAGCAGACCTGAGATGATGGCTACAGCTGCGGCAATCTTTGCAGGAAAGACCGATGCGGATATTACCGGCTTTGATATGACTGATGATACCACCGAGGAAGCCTTTTTCCGGAAATATCTTAAAGAAAACTTCGGTGACAAGGCAGATAAGGAGCTTCTTCATTCCATATTTGAGACCTACCTGGTTTATTCCTCCAATGTAAGCAATAAATTGGAAATGGCCGGAACGATACAGGCTCCCATAGACAGCGCGGAGCTTGGAGGAAAGGGCGTCTCTGAGGAGAACCCCTGGAGCAAATATTCGGAGAGCGAGGGAAGGGCCTATGTATTTGATGGCCCTGCAAAAGACCATCTTGCTTTTTTATCAAAATATAGGAAAGAGCTGGCGAAAGTAGTATCAGGCTATATTAGGAGGGCGTAACATGGCAAATAGATCTGAGCCGAAAAAAGGAAGCGTTTTAACCAAATTTGCTGTAATGTTCACAATCTATGCGCTGATCATCATCACTATAAGTGCGATATACACCTATCTGAATCAGACTAAGGCATACCACACAGAATGTGAGAACAATCTGAAGGAGCTTAACGCCTACGTTGGCATGCAGCTTCGGAAGGATGGTGCCAACTTCGTAGAATTCAAGGAATATTTTAAGGATCACTACGAGGAAATGATGATCCCTGCTGACTATTCCGGCGATTACGTTGCTCTGGAAAAAGAATTTGAGACCATGTTTGCCAAGAGATACCCCGGTAAAGCCTTTCTTGCGGATATACCCTTTGAGGAACTGGATGAGGACCTGAAGCTTAAATATGCCGAGTACACCCAGGCCTACTGGCTTACCATATTTGAGGAGACAAGAGATGCTTTTGGCCTTGCCTATGCGTATTTTGTATATCCTGTGGACGACCTTCATGTATGCTATATGATTGATGCCGTTCGAGGAGTCAAGTCGGTTGACGGCAAGGATTATCTCTACCTGGGAGATACTGTTGAGACTGATATTGATAAACATAAGACCTTCTGGGAGGCCTGGAACACAGGTGTTGAGCCCACAGAATTCGATATTTTTGATAATGAATACGGACACAACTATGCTTTTTATACACCTCTTGTAATAGATGGTGAAAAAGTGGGACTTATCTGCTCCGAGGTCAGCATTCTCAGTGTGAATCAGGCCATAATTCAGGCTGTGTTCAGCCAGTTTATCGGCTTGTTGGCGGTACTTCTTTTGGGTACCAGCATCATGATCATGCTGATTCGTAAGAATTTCCTTAATCGAATCATCAGTCTGGATGGAAGCGTTGAGAAGTATTCCCGTGAAAAGGATGAGAATATTGCTGAGGAGATCAGGAATAATAACAAGGGCGATGATGAGATCAGAAGCCTTTCCGATCAGTTTGCCAACATGATAATCGAGCTTAAGGACTACATGCTCAATCTTCAGCATGTAACTGCGGAAAAAGAGAGGATTGGCGCGGAGCTTAACGTAGCTACCAAGATCCAGGCGGATATGCTTCCGAAGATATTCCCGCCCTATGCAGAGCGCGAGGAGTTCGTTCTGGCGGCTTCCATGGATCCGGCAAAAGAGGTGGGTGGAGACTTCTACGATTTCTTCTTTATTGATGAAGACCATCTGGCCCTTGTGGTTGCGGATGTTTCCGGAAAAGGCGTTCCGGCTTCCCTGTTCATGGTAATAGCCAAGACTCTTATCAAGAACAGAGCCATCATGGGAGGAACCCCCTCGGAGGTCCTTACCGACGTCAACAACCAGCTCTGTGAGGGCAATGACGAAGGCCTCTTTGTTACAGTCTGGCTGGCAATACTGGATATCAATACAGGGAAAGGCCTTGCTGCCAACGCAGGACATGAACATCCTGTTCTTAAGAGAGCCGACGGTAAATTTGAGCTTGTGGAATACAGACATTCACCTGCTGTTGCAACGGTGGAAGGAATACGATTCAAAGAGCATGAATTTGAGCTTCATTCCGGGGATACACTTATTCAATACACTGACGGTGTTTCAGAGGCAACGGATATACATAATGAGCTCTTTGGCAATGAGAGACTTTTGACAGCCCTTAACAAAGATCCTAATCAGGAGCCTGAGCAGCTCATTGAGACACTTAGAAAAGATATCGATGAGTTCGTGGGAGAGGCGCCCCAGTTCGACGATATCACCATGCTTTGTTTCAAATTTTTCGGAAAGAAATAATATCAGTTGTTTTTGCTGACATCTTTATATATAATGGGAGAATATTTGGATTGGAGGATATATAAAGATGAAAATTGCAGTAACTTATGATAATGGTCAGATTTTCCAGCATTTTGGACATACAGAACAGTTTAAAGTGTATGAGGTTGAGGATGGCAAAGTAGTATCCTCTGAGATCGTTGATTCTAACGGAAGCGGCCACGGTGCACTGGCAGGACTTCTTGCTAATAATGATATCAAGGTTCTTATCTGCGGCGGTATCGGCGGCGGTGCCTATGACGCTCTTAAGGAGTATGGCATTGAGATGTTTGCCGGAGCAGAGGGAAGCGCTGATGAGGCGGTAGAGGCTTACCTTAAGGGCGAGCTTGAGAGCACAGGTGTTAACTGTGATCACCACGGCGAAGGACATTCTTGCTCAGATCATGAGGATGGTCATTCCTGCGGACATCATGAGGAAGAGGCAGCTGAAGAAGGCTGCGGCGGATGCGGAAGTGATGATGAGGAAGGCTGTGGCGGTTGTGCTTCAGGCGGTTGTGGCAGCTGCGGCGGATGCCATTCAGAGCCTTTATTTGAGGGTAAGAACGTAGGCAAGACCTGCAGAGTACATTACAAGGGAACCTTCAACGACGGAGAGCAGTTCGATTCTTCTTATGACAGAGGAGAGCCCCTTGAGTTCGTATGCGGATACGGAATGATGATCATGGGCTTTGACAAGGCTGTTGCAGAGATGGCTGTGGGAGATGTTGTTAATGTACATCTTAATCCCGAGGAAGCTTACGGAGAGTACGATCCTAACCAGCTTATCACCATCGAGATCGCTCAGCTTCCCGGCGCAGAGTCTGTAGAGGTAGGTCAGAGAGTATACCTTCAGGATGCCTTCGGAAGACCTATCCCTGTTAAGGTTTCAGATAAGGATGACAAGAATGTTACCTTTGATGCTAACCATGAGATGGCCGGAAAAGAGCTTAACTTCCAGATCGAGCTTGTAGAAGTAACAGAAGCAGAATAATCAGTTTTTTTTAAAAAATTTTCGGCCCCGGGTCATGTGACCCGGGGCCGTTTCTGTTTCATTCAAATATATTTTATTCTGCTCCCGCAATGGTTACGTTTTCCAGCCTGATCACAGAAGGAATCAAGTAATTGTTGTACTGCTTGAGCTCCCTGGACATGCGGATATTTGGTAAAAGCTCCATGATGCTGCCGGATACTGAGCCGCCGCTTACAGGAGTTACCTTGTCGCCGTCGTGCCAGTAAGCAAGACGGATCTCGCCGGCCATGTCGCCGGTAAGAGGATCAACGCTGAAATCTGAGAACTCAACAGGTTCGAGGTAGCTTCCCTGTCTGATTTCCTGCTCAGAGCTGCTTCCTCCCTCAACTGAAAAGTTTCCTGGTATAAAAGAATCCTTGAAGCCCAGGTAATATCTGAACTGACAGTCTCCGAAGAAATTCTCCGGAACGTTGTCCTTCAGGACATACATATCGTGGATTCTGGCTCCCTGTCTGTCGATGGGAGAGTTCATTGAGGAATTGGGAAGCTCTTTTACTGCCTTAAGGGTTATCTTATCGCCCTTAACATCGGTAGCGATTTCTTTTCCCACCTCCCAGTTGGAGTAGCCGCGGTATTTAAAGCTTGCGGACATCTTGTAGGCAAAAAACTCATAGATGCCGGTGGCATCCTCAGTTGAAAACAGTACTGTTGCCTTCTTAAGGGAAGGAGTTGGCACTGTCACAAGTCTGTCCTTACCGAAGCGGAGAGTATCGGTAAGCTCTGCTACCAGATGCTCCTTGTCACAGGTTCCTGCCTTATACATGCGGTAGAGCTCAATCTCGTGCTCCTCATTTCTGGCATTTACCACAACCTCAACCTGTGAAGAAGGGTAGGATACTGTAACGTCGATTCCCTCAGAGTTTACATAGCGCTTTTTGCACTTCTCTGCGAAAATCTCATAGGAATTTATATCCTCTGTGGAGGTCTCGGGAATCTGCATGAGAGCTTCGATGTAGTCTCTGGCCATGGCCTCAACGTCGAAGTCTTTTACCTCCACCTCGGTGTTTTCCTTATTGAGTTCATAGTAAGGATTCTTTACATAGGAAGCTCTCTCGTAGAGATCCTCGATGATCTTTTTGGCCTCAGCCTCTGAAGCGGTGGGAGCGATCTCATCGGATGCGCTTCCAAGGAACTTGCCATCCTCCAGCTTTCTGTAGATGGTAACATTTATATGCTCTACGTCGCGAACTCTGTTCTGGTCAAGCTCGTGCTTGATAAAATAGAATTCCCAGGCTTCGGTAACTGTATCTGTAACCTCGAAGGCATCTGCCCCGGAGGCTTTGATTAGCTCTAAAATCTTGTCTAACATTCTTTTTCCTCCCAATTAACCAAGTCTTGCTCTGGCCTTAAGATACGGGCCGCCGTCGGAAACCTTGACCCATTCCTTGTAGCCCTTGCCGCAGGCGCCGTTTCCGAAGGAAAGGTAGTCGTTACTTACCATGGAAATGGAGCCAAGAAGGTCAGGAACATAACCTGTAAGTACAACAGGAGATACAACCTTGCCGGTGAGCTTGCCGTCTATGATCTCGTAGCCTCTTGCGATGATACACTGGATTCCCCAGTGCTTAGGGTCCTCCATGCCTGAGAACATGCCGGAGAGAAGATAGCCCTTCTTTACTGAAGCAATCATCTCTTCCTTGGTGGAAGTGCCGGCGTCAAACATGGTATTGGTCATTCTGGTATAGGCCTTGTGTTCGAAGTTCTGTCTCTTGCCGTTGCCGGTGGGCTTGCAGCCAAGACGCAGGGCAGCCAGGGCATCGCAGACACCGGTCTTAAGGATGCCGTTTTCAATCTCGATAACGTCTCCTGCAAGGGTTCCCTCGTCGTCAAAAGCGTAGCTGGCAACGTCCTTTACGCAGGTTGCGCCTTCGTGCATGGTAACAAGATCGGAACCTACACGCTTGTCGATATAGGAAGCGCCGAGAGCGCGCTGTTTTACGAACATATCCATCTCAACGCCGTGGCCGAAGGCTTCGTGGGCGATAAGACCGGAAACCTCCGGGGTGGTGATGATCTCGTACTCACCGGGCTCGATGTGCTGGGAACCGAGATTGTCATTGAGGTCTTTGAAGACATCCTTCATAACATCCTGAAGTTTGTCGAAGATCTCGGGACCTTCTCTGTCGGAAACTCCGCTGAAGGCGGAATCGCTCTTGTCCCCGCGGGCGCCGATCATAGAAACGCTGCCCTCGGAAAATACGTAGCTCTGGCGAAGATCCTGGTTGGGAGTAAGGAACATCTTGGAAACGTGGGTGGAATCGCCTCTTAAGTTGCAGTCGATGATCTCATCGGAAAGAGCAATTCCCTCGTCACTAAATTTCTGGAATTTCTTCACAAGCTCTGAGAGGTCGGTATTCTCAGGCATTGAGCCTGTTTCCATCTCCACAAAGAGCTCCTTGGGCTCGTCATCGAGCTTTTTTGTGTCATAGATCTTGGAATTGGTGGCTTTAAGGACAGAGAGCTGGGCATCAAGAACTTTTTTGATGCGAGCTGCTGTATCCTCCGCCTTGTCCGGGTCAAATTGGTTAAAAGAGTACTCACTGTATAAGCCGTCCTTGTAGACTCTTACTACGTTTCCTCTCTCGGCCATAAGGGTGTCACCGTTTATGGTCTTGTTTCTCTGGGAAACCACTACATGAAATCCCACAGAATCGGTTGATAGAATGCTTACATAATCATAATGGCCTGAAAGCTCGGAAATAAGCTTCTTAAGGCCTGATGCTATATTTTTCAGATATGGTGAAAATTCAGCCTTCATCAATTGTCTCCTTTCATTTATCATTTGCGGCAGCTATGGGCCCCGCAGACTTGTTAATTGTAAGCCTTTCGGGGGATATAGGCAATAAATATGATAAAATATTCATTAGAGGAGGCGACTTCCCCATGAACAGATCTGCTTTTTTATATAAGCTCCTTAGGCCGTTTCTGTCAGGACTTTTTATGGCATATTACAATCCGACCATCATAAACAGTGAAGTAATCCCTGCTGAGGGAAGGTGCGTTATCGCTGGCAATCACAAGCACGCTTTGGAAGCCGGCGAGGAGCTGTGCGTATCCATAAGGGAGCTTCTGGGAGTTAAGTATATGATCCTGGATGAAAGCGATCATTGTGACTACCAACGACAGTTCCAGAGCGGATCTTGGTAGACCCACCACCACTCCGGTCAGCAACAAGGAGCAGTTTCAGAACAGGATCAGATGAGAGGAGTATAAATGCTAAATTTTGTGATTGTAGGATCAGGCTATCGCTCAGAGTATTATGGGCGTATTGCGGCTAATTATCCGGAGCTTTTTAACGCAATCTTTTTATGCAGATCTGAAGAAAAAGTGAATCTGGTCACTAAGAATACGGGCGTTCCTGCCACAACAGATGTTAATAAGGCACTGGCAATTAATCCCGATTTTGTTGTGGTTGCCGTAGACCGGGAGCACGTGGCAGATGTCGCAGAAGAGTGGGCTCTTAGGGGCTATCCTGTAGTCACAGAGACGCCGGTTGGTTCCTCGGTGGAGAAGCTGGAAAAGATATGGAGACTCAGCGAAACAAAGGGAGCAAAGATAGTATGTTGTGAGCAATACCACAGGCATCCTGTTCTGGCAGCAGGACTGTCCTCCATAGAAAAGGGATTATTGGGAGTACCTCAGACAGGATATCTTTCTATGGTCCATGATTACCATGCGGCCAGTATCCTGCGCAGAATGCTTCTTGCTGATAATGAAGACTATGTCTTACATGGAGAGAGAAAAGAGTCCCCTGTCAGCGAGACGGATTCCCGTTATGGCGCTTTTTATGACGGACGAATTGGCAAGGAAGTTAGGGATATGGTCCATATTTCCTACGATTCCGGTAAGACAGCAATTTATGATTTTTCCTCGGTAGAGTATAGGTCATATATCAGAACCAGGCATATTACTGTTCGCTGCGAGAAGGGCGAATGGAGCGACAGAATCCAATATTATATCGACGAAAAACAGGAGCCTAAACGCATTTTTCTGATGTCTGAAATCCCTGAAAAGTACCGGGACCTGGATACGCAGGCTCTTAGGGATAGCAGACGCGTATGGCAGCCGGAACTTCAGCTTGATACTATCTGGGATGAATATGCAATCGCAACGATTCTTCTGGATATGAAGGAGTACATTGCCGGAGGCGCATCACCATATCCGTTAAAAGAAGCTTTGGATGATGCTCTGTTTTGGCTCATGGTCCAGGAAGCTGTGGAGAACCCCTGGAAGGAAATCCATGTACCAAAACAATCTTGGAATTCATGATGCAGGTAGTTTGTACAGGACTGAAATAGTATGAAGGCACTTATCTTTAATTCAGGCCTTGGAAACCGCATGGGTGAGCTGACAAAGGACAAGCCCAAGGCCATGGCAAAACTTTATAACGCAGAGACCATCTTTGACAGGCAGATCCGAATTCTCAGAGAATGTGGGATTCGGGAATTTGTGGTGACCACAGGGCCTTTTCCGGAGATGTTTAAGGCTGTTGCGGCGAAATATGAAGACTGCAGCTTTTGCTTTGTACCAAATCCGGAATATCGCACCACCAACTATTTCTATTCCATGTACCTGGCGGGAGAGTACCTTGAAGGGGATATTCTCATGCTCCACGGGGACCTGGTATTTAACAAGGAACTGGTTTCTAAGGAAATACAGGTATTTTATAATGTGAAGTAAAACATGGAGGAGTGTATGGCAGAGAATGATGATCTTGTAAGAGCTGATTTTTGGGTATCCATGGCTTTTAATATGAATGCGCCTGATGATGAGCTACGTAAGCGTTTTAGAGAGTTTTCCCTCAGAGCGGATAAGATGCTCCTGGAGGATTGGAAGGACCACTCTGATGAAAGAATGTTGGAAGTTAAGAAGATTTTGCGTGAAGTTATAAGGGAGAAAGAGAAATCTAATTTTTTAGATATTTTCAAATAGGAAATAATAATGAGATATAAGAAGACCTTGGAACAAATTGAAAAAGTGATCGCACTTTTGCAAAATGAATAATGTCGCCTTTGTTGATGAGGCAGGCGTTCTTACAGCAAAGGTTAATGTGACTGAATAGCATGATTTTTCCTATACTGCCTCGGTGAGCAGCCGTACTTCCTGGCGAAGACCTTGTAGAAGTAAGCACTGTTCTCATAGCCGATCTTCTCGATGATGTTTTCGGTGGTGAGGGGGGTGTTCTCCAGGTAATAAGCGGCCTGCTGGAGCTTGCGCTGCTGCAGGAGCTGCTTGAAATTGCAGCCGGTGTTATTTTTCAGAAGGCGGCTGAGGTAAGCGGTGGTGTAGCCGGTCTGGGTCGCCAGTTCCTCAAGGCTTCCGCTTAAATAGTTATGATCGATATATTCAAGGGCAGTAATGGTGATGTTCTGGCCCTTGGAGCGCATGTCCTTCAGGGTGTCTGCTGAAAGGGCAGCAAGGTTCATCAAAAGAAGGTCCATGGTGGAATGGACGATCTGATTCATGTCATCAGGATGATAGATGAGAGTCCAGATAAGGTTCTCCATCAGATTTTCAACAGCAATTACCCCCTCTGCGTGATAGAGGAGGTAGTCGCTGTATCTTTTTTTCTCGGAAAGGGAGGCTATGATAAAGTCCCTCAGGATATTTTCCCTGTCGTAGGACACATTTCCTCTGGAAAAAAACTCCGGTAAAATAATAAAATTCAGTGCCAGATCGTCTCTTCTGCAGGGCATGATCTCGTGCTTGGCGTGGCGGTTCATCAAAAGGATGTCGCCTTTTTTTAATGTTATGGTATCGCCGTCCACGATCCTTGTGGTAAGGCTTCCCTGGAGCATAACCACCATCTCGATGTAGTTGTGTCTGTGCTCCGGAAAAAAGGCAAAGCGGGTGTGGGGGCGTATTGCAATGAGCTTCCCCTGTTGAAGGAGCTTGCTGCTGTCCACCACGAATTCATCCTCGGAGGTGTAGAGCTCCTTGGAGATTCCCGCGTTTTCCTTAACGATTTTTTCTTCTTCCGCGGTTATTTTATATAGATGATCAAGGATTTCTTCTCTCATTTTTCTGGCCTCGAAAACAATGTCAAATAAGGTTCCATTTTGGCACTAATATGGTCCTAGAATGAAGTGCCTGCGCATACTATTATAGCATCATAAACATGAAAAGTAATGGGGTACGTATATGAACAGATATTTTTTGGCGATTGATATCGGAGCCTCCAGCGGAAGACATATGCTGAGCTGGATGGAAGAGGGCAAAATGATGCTCAGAGAGATGTACCGCTTCGAGAACAGGCAGAAGGAGAAGGATGGGCATCTTTGCTGGGACCTTGATAACCTCTGGGAGGGCGTTACAGAGGGACTTAAGGCCTGTAAAAACGAGGGAATGATTCCTGAGACCATAGGCATCGATACCTGGGCAGTGGATTTTGTTCTGCTAGACGGTGAGGACAAGCTTATAGGCGATGCGGTGGCCTACAGAGATGACCGCACCAAGGGCATGGACCGAGAGGTTTTTGATCTGATTCCAGAAAGAGAGCTCTACGAGAGAACCGGAATCCAGAAGCAGCCCTTCAACACCATTTATCAGCTTATGGCAGTTAAGAAGCAGGCACCCCAGGACCTTGAGAAGGCTGAGACTTTCCTGATGCTGCCGGATTACCTGAACTTCAGGCTCACAGGGGTAAAAAAGCAGGAATACACCAACGCCACCAGCACCAACCTGGTGAACGCCGCGGATAAGACCTGGGACAAGGAAATCATCAGAAAACTGGGGATTCCCGAGAGATTATTCGGCGAGCTGTCCGTTCCCGGAACCATAGTTGGCCCCTTAAGCCACGAGATTGAGGAAAAAGTGGGCTTTTCCGCCACAGTGATCCTTCCTGCCACCCACGACACAGGTTCAGCATTTTTGTCGGTGCCTGCCAGGGATGAATCCTCAGTTTATTTATCCAGCGGAACCTGGAGTCTTCTGGGAGTCGAGAATCTCGAGCCCATCACATCACAGGACGCTCAGAAAGCAAACCTCACCAACGAAGGCGGCGCTTTTTACAGATACAGATTCCTTAAGAATATCATGGGACTGTGGATCATCCAGTCCATCAGGCGCGAGATCAACGGCACTGAATATGTTGAGGGAAGAAAAAGTAAGTATGCCACCGGTAAGAACTACAGCTTCCCGGATCTTATTCAGGAAGCCGGAAACAGTGCGGATTTTGAGACAGTGCTTGACGTCAATGATGAATCCTTTTTATCCCCGGTCAGCATGATAGATGCCATCAAGGACTACTGTAAAAACAGTGGTCAGGCGGTCCCGGAGACTGTGGGAGAGATCATGCAGTGTGTATACAAGGGACTTTCTAAGTGCTACGCCGATACGGTGAAGCAGATTTCCGAGATCACGGGAAAAGAAATAACCGCAGTAAATATCATAGGTGGCGGCTGCCAGGATGCTTATCTAAACGAGCTCACCGCCAGGGCAACAGGACTGCCGGTATTTGCAGGCCCCATCGAGGGAACTGCCATAGGCAACCTTGTGATACAGATGATAAACACAGGAATTTTCAAGGATCTGGCAGAGGCAAGAGACTGCATCTACAGAAGCTTTGATGTTAAAGAATTCAGATAAAAACAGTATTGGAGGAAGAAAATATGAGTTACGATCAGGCAAAAGAGAGATATGCGGCAATTGGAATTGACACAGAAGCAGCCATAGAGAAGCTTAAAAATGCGGAGATAGCGCTTCACTGCTGGCAGGGCGATGACGTAAGAGGCTTTGACACAGACCCCAGTAAGCCCCTGACAGGCGGCATCCAGACCACCGGTAACTACCCCGGAAGAGCAAGAACTCCAGAGGAGCTTATGGCGGATATCGATGAGGTATTGAAGCTGATTCCCGGAAGAGCCAAGATGAACCTTCACGCCAGCTATGCCATTTTTGATGAGGAAAACGGCGGCTGGGTTGACAGAGACAAGCTTGAACCCAAGCATTTCAAGAAATGGGTTGATTTCTGCAAGGAAAGAAAACTGGGCTGCGACTTTAATCCCACCTTTTTCTCGCATCCTAAGTGCGATCCCCTGACACTGGCTTCTCCCAATGAGGAGACAAGAAAGTTCTGGATCGAGCACGGCAAGGCCTGCATCAGGATTTCCAATTATCTGGCAGAGGAGCTGGGAGAGACCTGCGTTATGAATATCTGGACCGGCGACGGCTTCAAGGATGTTCCCGCAGACAGAAAGGGACCCAGAGACAGATATAAGGATTCCATCGAGCAGATCCTGTCTGAGCCCTTTGACTTTAGCAAGGTTAAGCCCTGCGTAGAGTCCAAGGTATTCGGCATCGGCGTAGAGTCTTATACCGTGGGAAGTGCTGAGTTTACCCTTACCTTTGCGGCCACACACTCAGATAAGTGCATTCCTCTTATGGACAACGGACATTACCATCCCACAGAGGTTGTAAGTGACAAGATCCCTGCGCTCTTGTCCTTCTTCCCTAACATCGCACTGCATATCACAAGACCTGTGCGCTGGGATTCCGACCACGTAGTTCTTTTTGATGATGAGACCAAAGAGATCGCCAAGGAGATCGTTCGCTGCGGAGGCCTTGAGGGCAGAGTATTCATGGCTCTTGACTATTTCGATGCTTCCATAAACAGAATCGGAGCCTGGGCTACAGGCTTTAGAAACACCCAGAAGGCTCTTTTAAACGCCCTTCTTACTCCCCATGAGGAGCTTAAGAAGCTTCAGGACAGCAGCAGCTTCACCAAGCTTCTGATCACTCAGGAAGAGCTTAAGACCATGCCTTTCGGTGAGGTATGGGATGAGTACTGCAGACACTGCGGTGCTCCTGAGGACGGCAAGTGGTTTGAAGAAGTTGAGCGATATGAGAAGGAAGTGCTCTCAAAGAGAGTATAATCTAAGAATAAATTCAAAAAACGGGAGTTGAAAAGATCATGAAAGTATTAGATGCAGAATTTACAAAAGGGTTTATCCGTATGGCCAATGACGGCTGGGAGCAGGGCTGGCACGAGAGAAACGGAGGCAACCTGTCCTATAGAATGAAGAGCGAGGAAGTTGAGCTTGTTAAGGAGGACTTTAAGGCAGGAGACTGGCAGGATATCGGAACCACAGTTCCCGGCCTTGCAGGGGAGTTTTTCCTGGTTACAGGCTCCGGCAAGTTCTTCAGAAACGTCATCATCAAGCCTGAGGACAGCCTGTGCATCGTAGAGATAGACGAAAAAGGCGAGAAATACCGCATTGTATGGGGCCTTGTAAACGGCGGAAGACCTACATCAGAGCTTCCTTCCCATCTTATGAACCATGAGGTAAAAAAGAGACTTACAGACGGTCGATACAGAGTTATCTACCATGCACATACCACAAACACCATAGCCCTTACCTTTGTGCTTCCACTTACTGATGAGGCCTTCACAAGAGAGCTCTGGGAGATGGCTACCGAGTGTCCTGTGGTATTTCCTGACGGTATCGGTGTTGTGCCCTGGATGGTTCCCGGAGGCAGAGAGATCGCAGTAGAGACCAGTAAGCTCATGGAAAAATATGATGTGGCTATCTGGGCGCATCACGGAATGTTCGCAGCAGGAGAGGACTTTGACCTCACCTTCGGACTTATGCACACCGTTGAGAAGGCAGCAGAGATCCTTGTTAAAATGCTCTCCATGACAGGACAGAAGCGTCAGACCATAACACCTGATGATTTCAGGCATCTGGCTAAGGACTTTAATGTAACTCTTCCTGAGAAGTTTCTTTATGAGAAATAATAGCTGAGAAAAAATGTGGCCGGGGACAGTCCCCGGCCATTTTTATCATAAAAAATATGTAATTTACTCTTTACCACTCCAGCAGTAGGTGCACAGCTTGCAGGGCTCAAGAGGAATTGCCTCAACCATGTCATCAAGACGATGGTAGTGAAGTGAGGTGAAATTCAGCTCTTTTCTGATCTCCTCAAGCATTGCCTCATACTGAGGTGAATCGGGATCTGTGTACTTCCTGATGGTATCTTCGTTAGGTGAAGGATAACCCTCAAGCTTCTCAATTACACGTCTTGTGATCAGCTCCATCTCGGAGTTGGATCTTGAGAAGTTAAGGTACTTACAACCATAAATAAGAGGAGGGCAGGCAGGTCTGATATGAACCTCTTTTGCGCCGCTCTTATAAAGGAACTCTGTGGTCTCACGAAGCTGTGTTCCTCTTACGATGGAATCATCGATAAGAAGAAGGCTCTTGTTGTCGATGAGCTGATTGATGGGAACCAGCTTCATCTTGGCGATAAGATCTCTTCTGGACTGCATGGTGGGCATGAAGGATCTTGGCCAGGTAGGGGTGTATTTTACAAAAGGTCTTGAATAGGGAATTCCAGAGGTGTTGGAATAGCCGATGGCGTGTGCCACACCGGAATCCGGTACTCCTGCAACAAGATCGGGGTGGAGACCCCTTTGCATATCACGCTGGGCAAGCTTGGCACCACAGCCGTATCTTACCTTTTCTACATTAAGCCCCTCGTAGCAGGATGCCGGGAAGCCGTAGTAGATCCAGAGGAAGGTACAGATCCTCATATCATCGAAGGCAGGAGCCACGATCTCAACACTTTCCGGGGTGATATAAGCTATTTCTCCGGGACCCAGCTCTCTATAGTGGTCATAGCCAAGGTTAAGGTAAGAGAAGCTCTCAAAGCAGGCACAGTAGCCTTCGTCCTTATGTCCTATCTGAATGGGAGTTCTGCCGTATCTGTCTCTGGCAGCATAGATTCCCTCGGTGGTCATCAAAAGAATGGACATGGAGCCCTTGATGACTTCCTGGGCGTAACGAATACCTTCCACAATAGTAACCTTCTGGTTAATAATGGAGGCCACCAGCTCGGTGGGGTTGATATCTCCGCCGCTCATCTCAAGGAAATGAGAACGATTGTCAGCGAAGAGCTTGTTGGTAATTTCATCGATGTTGTTAATCTTGCCTACTGTTGTGATGGCAAAGGTGCCGTGGTGTGATCTTACGATCAGTGGCTGGGGCTCAAAATCAGAGATACAGCCGATTCCGAGGTTACCCTCCATTCTCTGAACATCATCTTCAAACTTAGGTCTGAAATAAGATCTTTCGATGTTGTGAATCGAACGGTCAAATCCGTTCTTTTTGCTGTAAACTGCGAGTCCGGCACGACGTGTGCCAAGGTGGGAATGGTAATCAGTACCATAAAAAAGATCAAAAACTGCACTTTCACGAGATGCTACGCCAAAAAAACCGCCCATGGAATCCTCCTAATGCGTTATATTTTTAGTTGCTTATGGTAAAAGCCCAATAACAGAATGTATTCTAACATATTCCGGGAAAAATTGTTTGATGAATTTTATTTTTATTTTCCTTTTGTTACCAATGTTTTACTGGATGATATCTGCGGCAAAATGATATAATGTTAGTGAATATACGCAAAAATGTAATAATGATTTCCTTTATGAGGATCACAGCATGGTATTACAGGTTTTACAAAGTCAGTGGTCAAGAGTACTGGTAGGTATTTGGTTTGCATTTACCAATGCATCCATACTTGCCCAAAAATCAGATGATAAAAAACATTTTTTACGCAATTTTATCGTCTTCTTTTTCATTGCCGCAACAACCATTGCTGTATTAACTGATATTTTTTATGAGTTTATCAATTCTGTTTATCTGGATCAGGCCATTGCAGGATATGATTTAAACATGCAGATAGCTACAAAGATGCTTTTCAAAGTATCTATGGATATAATCACATTTATTATTCCGTCGTACATTTTTTCCAAAATTCTGCACGAAAAATGGAGCTTGGGGGCAACTGTCTATTTTATGTATGTCATTATGGACAGAATGTGCATGCTGCTTTCTTTGACAGCAGCTTCTTATCTTGTTGTATTCATTGTGACTGTCATTGTCGCAGTTGCTTTCTTTGTTACCAGAATGCAGTATGTTATAGAACATTCGGACATCATAGAATGGCTTCCCGTTCTTCATTATCAATTGGGCTTTTTCTTCCTTCTGGATGCTTTGTATGGAGGCTATTATCTCTTCTCAGGAGCGCCGGATAATGTTTTTGATGTAAAAAATCTGTGGATGGATGCCATCGCAATTGTGTCATTTTTATTCTTTGCAGGATTTGCAAGGCTCAATATCAAAGCCTCCAAGGAACAGGCAGAAAAAATCGAGTATATGCAGGAACTGCAGGATAGTGAACGAGCCATTATTGCCAAGCTTTCGGAAATATCTGAGGCCAAGAGCGGAGAGACAGGACAGCATGTAAAAAGAGTGGCTGAGTATTCCGCCCTTCTTGCAGCGGAATATGGCTTTAACGATGAGCAGGTTGAGCAGATAAAGATTGCATCCATGATGCATGATGTGGGAAAACTGCTGGTTCCAAGAGAAATAATTGAAAAACCCGGTAAACTCACTGAAGAAGAAATCAAGATAATGAGACTTCATACCACATACGGAGACGAGATTCTGGCGAATTCTAAAGGAGAAGAGATAGTTATGGCGAGGCTTATTGCCAGCCAGCACCATGAAAGATGGGACGGCACCGGCTATCCCAATGGGCTGTCGGGAGATGATATTTCTCCTTTTGCCCAGATCGTTGCTGTGGCTGATGTTTACGATGCTCTTACCAGCAGGAGATCCTATAAAGAACCCTGGGACAGCGAACAGGCAAGGGCTGAGATCGTTGCCCAGAGCGGAAGCCAGTTTTCACCTATCGTTGTCGAAATCTTCGATCGAAGTTTTGATAAAATCCTGGAAATCCAAAAGGCCTATGCAGATGAATAAGTTTTAAAACAGAATAGTTGACAGGAAATTATTCTGAGATTATACTGACTATAACAACGAATTTAGTCAAAAAGGAATTATGGTTTATGCCAAAGAGCTATTCAGATCAGGAAAGGGAATATATAGTAAGGCGCCTTAAGGAAGAAGCGGCCAAGTGCCTTGCCCAGTACGGCGTGAGGCGTACCACGGTGGATGAACTGGTTAAGAGGGTCAACATTCCCAAGGGAACCTTCTACCTGTTTTACAAGTCCAAGGAGCTTTTATTATTTGAGGTTATCCAGGAACAGCATGATGCCATCAACAAGGAACTGGCCATGGCCCTGGCACAGATAGCGGACAAGCCCCTTTCAGCTGAGGTTTTGACGGATCTTGTCTTTGAATTCTTCAAAAAGACAGATGATATGCCGATACTTAAGCTTCTGGATACGGGAGAGGTAGAGCTTCTGGTACGTAAGCTCCCCCCGGAGGTGGTGGCGGCGCACCTCCAGGATGACACGGACACAATAGAGCAGATGTTTTCCATGTTCCCGGTGAAAAAGAAGGTGGACGTCAAGGTCGTCAGCGCAGCCTTCCATGCAGTGTACTTCGCAACCCTACACAAGGAGGAGATAGGAGAAGAGCACTACGACGAAGCCCTGAAGCTTATGATCTACGGAATAATCAGCCAGATTTTATGATAATAATGCAGTCCGGCTCATGGCCGGACTAAATACAACTCTTTTATTGACTAAATAGACATAATCAGTCAAACATATTCAGGAGGAGAAAACATGATAGCAGTACAGAATCTTACCTTCAGTTATACCGATAAGCCCTTTATCAAGGACATGAGTTTTAACGTGAATAAGGGTGAAATCTTCGGATTCCTGGGGCCTTCCGGGGCGGGAAAGAGCACCCTTCAGAAGATACTTCTTGGGATGCTCCCCACTTATCAGGGCACGGCCACGGTGGGAGGAACTGAGTGCAGGAAGCATGGTGAGAGCTTTTATCAGATGATAGGAGTGGACTTTGAGTATTCCACCATGTACGAGAAGCTGACAGCCAGAGAGAATCTCGAGTTCTTTTCATCCATGTATGATGGGAAAAAGCGCTCTGTGGATGAACTTTTTTCCAGAGTGGGCCTTGAGAACGACGCAGATAAGAAGGTTTCTGATTATTCCAAGGGTATGAAGAGCCGACTTAATTTCATCAAGGCTCTGATCCATGATCCGGAGCTGCTTTTCCTGGATGAGCCCACCAGCGGCCTGGATCCCACCAACAACCGCATGATGAAGGACATGATCCTGGAGGAAAAGAAGAGGGGAAAGACCATACTCCTTACAACCCACAATATGCAGGACGCCACGGAGCTTTGTGACAGAGTTGCCTTTATCGTGGGAGGGCAGATATATGCCCTTGATACGCCGCACAACCTGATTATGTCAAAGGGGGCAGCGAAGCTTACCTACACCTGGGATGACAACGGAGAAAAGACAGGAAGCTGCAGACTGGATGCGGCTTCAGAGGATGAAATGCTTAAGAAACTTATTGATGAGAACCGCCTTCTTTCCATTCACAGCAGCGAACCCACCTTGAACGACATCTTTATTGAGATAACAGGGAGGACTCTGGTATGAGATTCAGGAATCTTTTTCTATGGGACATGAGATTTCAGGCAAGATACGGATTCTATCTGCTTTATACCTTTTTGACCATATTATATGCGGCCTTTATTTTCGCGCTGCCGGTGGCTGCGAAGGAGAAAGCAGCGCCGATACTGATATTTTCCGATCCGGCAGCCATGGGCCTTTTCTTTATGGGAGCCATCGTTTTATTGGAAAAGAGCCAGAGAGTGACGGCATTTATGTCCATAACTCCGGTCAAAGCCTGTGAATATGTGGCATCGAAGGTGCTTTCTCTCAGCGCTATTTCCGTGGTGGTGGCAGTGATTCTGGCGACTGCGTCCGGCAGCAGAGCAGTGCTTCCAGTCGCAGTTGGAACCTTGCTGGGAAGTGCTATGTTTACCCTATGCGGCGTGATCGTGGCCACCAAGATAGTAAGTCTCAATCAGTTTATTCTTGCCACTGTGCCTGTTGAGATCATTGGCTTCGTGCCGGCGGTGTTTAGCTTATTCCTTGATTTGGGACCTATATGGAGGTTCTATCCGCCGGTGGCCTGTATGGAGCTTATCTCAGGAAAAGAGCCCGCTGCAGTGGGGATAGTATTGACAGTTCTTTTGATTTCTGTGCTGTTTTTCGCTTCCTGCGGCTCTGTAAAAAGGATGTGGCAGGAGCAGGGAGGTATTAAGATATGAGAGCTGTAAGACTAAGTTTTATGCAGATGATAAGGTTTATGGCAGCGGATATGATGCTGCTGGCGACGGCAGCGTCGCCGGTCCTCATGGGATTTGCCATAGGCTTTGGAATTCCCTGTATTGAAAGGGCCCTTGTTAACTTCACAGGACTTCCCTATGTGCTTTCGCCCTACTATGGGCTTCTGGACATACTTTTTGCAGCCATAACCCCTGCCATGTTCTGTTTTGTGGCCGCCATGGTGATGCTGGAGGAGCATGACGATCACATCGACAGATATCTTTTTGTGACGAAACTTGGAAAAAAAGGATATTATATATCCCGGATAATCCTGCCAGCCATGCTGGGTTTCGCCATAACATGTGTTATACTTCCAATATTCGGACTGACACAGATGAATGTAATAAAGGTTCTTTTCCTTTCTTTGTCCGGGACTCTTCAGGGAGTGATAATAGGAATGCTGGTGGTGAACCTGTCTTCAAATAAGCTGGAGGGCATGGCTCTTACCAAGCTGGCGTCCCTTCTGATGTTTGGGGCAGCGGGAGCCTATTTCCTGGAGACACCCTACAGTTACCTGCTGTTCTTCATGCCTTCCTATTGGACAGGAATGATGGTAACCTGCGAAAATTTCCTATATATGATTCCAACAGTTCTTGTTTCAGCGGTGTGGATCCTGCTTCTTAGCCTCTGCTCAAGGGCAGGTAGGAGGTAGCTTTTGGGACTTTTAAGAGTGTATAATATTTTTATACACTCTTTTTTTATTGAAATTGGAGGATACAGATGAAGGCCGGTTGGACGATAAAATATACGATACTGAATATGGCATACTTTGTGGCGTTTTGCACTGTTCATGCCTACGCCGCGGTATTTCTTCTGGCCAACGGCTTTAATAATACGGAGGTGGGAATACTTCTGGCGGTGGCCAATATCACCTCAGCCGTACTTCAGCCTGTGGTTGCCGGGATCATCGACAGACCGGGATATCTGACCAACAAGAGATTTATTCTGATAGCGGTGCTTATAATCATGATTGGGGCACTGATTCTTCTTTTTGTCCCGGGAAATAAGGCTGTGATCTTTGCTGTTTATGCCATCATATACATGATTCAGTTTGTATACCAGCCTGTTATGACGGCCCTTAGCTTTGAATATCAGAAGGCGGGCTACGACATTTACTACGGCCTTGCCAGGGGCCTTGGCTCAGCCAGCTTTGCCTTTACATCCATGTTTATCGGCGGAATCGTTGAAAATAACGGCGTTACTGTGCTTCTTTGGACCACAGTGGCAGCCATGATCCTCTCTGTAATAGCTATTCTTATGTTCAAAAACATAGAGGGCAGCAGCAAAGATAAAGGCGCTGTTTCAGAGAATGCAGCAAAGAGCGGCCACACCGGCTTTCTTGATTTCCTTAAGGCCTATCCGGCATTTTCCCTGTTTCTTGTAGGTGTTATCTGCTTCTTCTTCGCCCACAACATGATCAACGATTTCATGATTCAGATCATCAGGAATCTGGGAGGAAATGAGACAGAACTGGGTTATGCGAACTTTTTGCAGGCTATTTTAGAGCTCCCTGTCATGGCCCTGATTGGCTTCATCCTTAAAAAAATCTCAGCAAACAAGCTTCTTTTAATCTCAGGAGTAGCTTTCTTTATCAAGATACTGATTCTGGTATTTGCCAAGAGTATGCCCCATATGTACCTTAGCCAGTCCGTGCAGCTTTTTGCCTATGCAGTATTTATCCCTGCTGGAGCCTACTATGTCAGCTCTACTATGGAAGAGCTGGACCAGGTTAAGGGACAGGCCTTTATCACCAGCGCCATCACCATCGGCGGCGTTTTTTCCAATCTGGTGAGCGGCGTTATTCTGGATCATTCCAATATAAAAACCATGCTTCTCACAGGAAGCATGGTCTGTGCAGTCGGTGTTATTATCGCCTTTGTGGCAATGACGAGACTTCCTCATTATAAGGAAATCAGATGATCTTTTTGATCTTAAAATATGCAAGGCTTCCGGCTACGATGATAAGACTAGCGATGATAACTACGGGGTAGCCGATCCTGGATTCCAGCTCAGGCATGTACTTGAAGTTCATTCCATACCAGCCAACGATAAGGGTCAGAGGCATGAAGATGGTGGTAACCACGGTGAGCACTGTCATGATGCGGTTCTGCTTAACATCAAGCTGTGACTGATAGAGGTCGTTGAGCTGAATGGTGTAATCACGAAGATGGGTGGCTGCGTCATAGAGTCTGTCCACACGGCTTGAGAACATGTGGAAGTATCTCAGATTGTCCTCGTCAAAAAAGCCGTTCTCGTTTTCCTCCAGCTCCTGACCGAAGTCCTGAAGCTGCTCGTAGTGGATACGAAGATCCCTTATATCGCCGCGGATCTCGTTGTTACGCTGGATAGGAGCTTCCTCCGCATTTTCCATTATTTCTTTTTCTATTTTCTCAAGTTCTCTTTCATATCGCTGCATTATCTGCAGATCATCATGAATCAGCATTTCAAGAAAATCATATAAGAATCGCTCAAGAGAGGGCTTTCTCCATTTCTTGTTTCTCTGGATTCTCTTAACAAGAGAGAGTGCGCTTTTTCCTTCATCAATAAAGACAATTCCGGTCTCGTCCAGTGCAAAAGAGAACTTCTGGATTTCGTCGGTAATGGCAGATTCTGCCGGGATGCAGAAGGTACCTGTCAGGGAATCGTAGTTAACCTCGGCCTTGGTGGTGTAAACATCATCGGAGTTTAAATCTATATCGATACCCATATCAAAGTTTTCGCTTTGCTCCTGCCACTGTTCCGGAGTAAGTACCGCAACATACGGGGATCCTGAGTCGTGACACTGCTCAGCACTGCATTCTTCCAATGTATTACGAATTAAAAAGTACATGATTTGCCTCCCGAACAATACTTCTATAGGAAAGTATAGCATTATTTGCTCTATCCTTCAAAATAAAGTGGTTCAAAGTGCCATATATACTGTATACTTGAGTCCTGGAAAAAAGTAAAATCAGGCTATATCATGGCAAGGGGGCTATTATGCGAATATATGTAAACGTCAAACAACTATCCAAGAGTGGAAGGCGAATCAAACCGGTACCTTTCGATTACACCGAGAGCTTTTCCACCGTCGAAGAATTTCTTACTGCAACAGTTCACATCATGTACGACTCTTTTATGAAGAAGCCCACAGAGGAAGTGGATTTCGGGAAGGTCCTTTCAGAGGAAGAGATCAGCAATATGGCTGAAATGGGGAAAGTGGCCTTCGGAATTGTGTACGGGGAAAAAGAAACAACCCGGGAAAAGGCCGTTGATACGGCGCTGCAGGCCTACAAGGACGGCCTAGTGAGGCTTTTTATAGGAAAGGAAGAGGCCGGTGAGCCGGAGAGCAGAATAAACCTCTCAGAAAACGACGAGGTAACATTTATTAGGCTGGCTATGCTGGCAGGGAGGATGTGGTAAAAATGGGTTATGAAGAGATAAAAGCGGCATTTGACAGTAAGGAGGATGCTCTTCTTGAATCATATTCTTTGGATGCGAGGACCTTTCTTAAGAAGGTCAACTCCTACAGTCCGGTGGACATCCATTTCACAGAGGTAGGAAAAAAGCTGTACGCATTTCTTAAGGATACAGGCAATAAGCCAAGTCTGTTTTTCAAAGAACACAAAAATGATTTCAAGGGCTGGATAAAAGAGGATCTTCTCGAGGATTTTTATACCAGCGTCGATGAGGTTATCTATTTCCAGAATCGAATGGGACTGTATCGAAGATGTCTTCGAGATAAAAAATATGAGAATAATCTTGATGTCATCGGCCAAGTCATCAAATGCTATCACAGGGATTCTATTCTTGATAAAGATCTTCACAGCCAGATTACAGGCAATCTGTCAGAGGATGAAAAGGATTATTTAAGGCACAGAGGCTGGATGTTCAGCCCATATCTCATAGCGGCGGAGCTGGACCGTGGAAACAGGGAGCTTCACGATTTCCTTGAGAGGCAGATCTACGAGGATAACAGCCATCTTGATATGGATATGATCACCGGTATTATACGCAGTAAGGATACCGGTCTTTATGAGTCCCTGGGCAAGCTCCTTCTGGCAGCGAAGCTCCAGGAGGGCCTCAGGCAGTCCATCTGTGAGAGCATGGACTGCGGAAGGATAGAGGCCTTTAACTATCTTCTTAAGGTGGTTCTGGACAACAATCTGATGCGCTTTTCTTCAGTTGTGAGAGCTGCTGCCACCTGGATCGGCCTTGGAGCGGGATATTCCGAGATCCAGCGAATCAATAATAAGCAGTTGGCACTTTTGCAGCTTTATATGAATAATGAGGATGAGAGGAAGAAGGCTCTTTCAACCAGCGAAGATTCCATGGAGATATACATGGCTCTGTGGGTGAAGGGAGCCCATGATGCCAACGACAGCTTCGCAGAGGCAAAAGAGATTCTTAAAAGCGGAACAGCCCATCAGATGCTGGTGGCAATGTTCTATCTTAAAGCCATGAAAGCAGCTAATGATATTCTGGCTGAGGCCGTTAAGCTTCACAACGACAATATGCAGCTTATGGCAATGGTCTTACCGCAGCTCAGGGATATCGCATGGGAAAGAATCAAAGATGCTTATCCCAAATTGTATGATTATATTTCCAAGACCAGGATTCAGGAGCCAATTCCTCGTATTATTCCTGAATTTGAGGAAAGACTTGGTGATAAAGCAGGATATGAAGAGCTTTTCGACAGTCTGAAGGAGCTTTTGCAAAATATACCCAAAAAGGAGCTTGTTTTTGACCCCTGTGTATTTCCCTGGCATTCAGAAAAGCTCTTTGCCAATGATGTGATGACTACCATGGCTTATATTTCAAGTGCCATTGGGGATGAGAAGCGAATGGATGACACACTGAGATGCCTTGATAAGGCTGAACAGCGATATCACCTGCTGGTGCTTCTTGCTTCTGAGCCTGATCGCCTTGTCCAGAAGGAAACCATAAGAGCCATGACTACCAATTCCGATTCCTGGGCTCGGTCAGCTGCTTTTAACCTGCTTAAATTCATGGACCTTGAAAAAGAGGACTACGATAAGTTTGAGGATTCCCTCAGGCTAAAAAGGGCAGATATAAGGACCGGAGCAATTGAGAATCTTTGTAGGCTTAAGGGCGCTAAGCTTGAGGAGCGCTTGCAGAGACTTTTGACCGCTTCATCCCTGGAAAAAAGGCTTGGAGCTCTGGAAATCATTTCTCTTATTAAAAAGGATGAGAACAGGCAGGAGGAGTACGGCAGGCTTGTTTCTCTGACTGAGCTTATCACGGATCCCACCGATCAGGAAAAGGTCCTTATAGGTGAGATCGGCGGAGGAAGCGCCGCTACTGAAAAGAAAGAAGAAGGCAGTCTTATCCCTGATTCCGAGGCTGATTATGAGCCTGTTATCGATATGGATTGGATAGAGAGCTGCAAGGCAGAATTTGCCAGAGTATTCCCTGCTTCAACCTTTGTGAAAAAGGCTGACAGAAAGAATGAATATGAAAAATATATTGGAATCCTCCATGATCTTGATGCTGTGGCAGAAGAAAATAAGGACAAGGAATTCAAGAACTATAACGATGATGAAGTTCTGCTAGACGACCTGGTATCCATCACCTATTGGGAGGATAACAAACGTCATGCCCATCTTGAGGAAGTCTGGGATGATTTTTATGAAAAGAAGATCGGAAGCTATGAGGATGCTTTAAAGCTTTCATTGTTTATGGTATTCCCGGACGATCCGGAAGTTGATGCTCTTTTTAACCCTACTTTGGAGGAGCTGCTTGGAAATGACTATATTCAGTGCTTTTCTCTGGAACACTCCGAAGTGGTCAGAAAGGTTATAAGCTTCCTGGAGGAAAAGTACAGAGATGATGAGCTCCTTAGGAAACTGGCAGCAGCCGCGGTTTATTATCTTCTTTATGAAAATAAGAATCCTATAATATACAGATATACCGAAAAGAATAAATACACCGGCATTGTGACCAATCACCACAGAAGCATTTTTGATCATTTTACCCTTAGAAATATCATGGAGGGCTTTTACTACAATGAGCATAAATTTTCTCTGACACCGGAGGAGTTTATAAGGGTATTCCCCCTTAAGTATGCTGCAAACATCAAGGCAGAACTTGACTCCGAGGCCAATCAGTCTTTCAGATATACAGGCTATCGCAGTAACCACTATTTCGTGAAGGCACCGGGAATTCAGGATTATATCAGAGCTTATGAGGCAGGCCTTATTTCTGAGGACTTCTTTAAAAAGATGCTGTGGGATGAGCGCTGGATGAAGGATTCCGTGGAGATTCTTTCGGATTATGTTAAGTGCATCAGGGATAAGGGCAGATCCGTGGCAAACAGAACCCGCAGCTATACATCCAACAGGCCTGATGATCAGCTTCTTTACAATGATGATGAAAAGAGAAATGAGAGACTTACTGAGATCATAAACAAGGTCTATGACGATATAGCCTCAAGGATCGTGGAGGCTGAGCTTGTCAGAGGCGAGATGGTATCACCCTATTCGAAATACGTATCTCACCTTAACAGAATTTACGGCACAGACTATTTTGTAAGACTGATGGTAGCTCTGGGTAATTCCAAATTTGACAGGTCCATGTACGGTCACTACGGAGATAATCCGGATAGAGCGGAGGCCCTGAGCATGCTCCTTGCCGTATGTATTCCCAAGGATGGGGAGAACGCCGACACACTCAGGACCCTTCTTAAGGGTACAAGGATCACGGAAAAGAAGCTCCTTGAAACCGCCCTGTATGCTCCCGAATGGATTGAAGTTGTGGGAGATTATCTTGGCTGGAACGGATTTTTATCAGGAAGCTATTATTTCATGGCTCATATGAATGAGCATTTTGATGAAAAGAGAGCTGCCATGATAGCCAAGTTTACACCTCTTTCTCCCAGTGCTCTTCACAACGGAGCCTTTGACAGTAACTGGTTCAAGGATGCCTATGAGGGCCTTGGAGAAGAGCACTTTAAGCTTTTATATGATGCCTGCAAGTACATTACCAGCGGCTCAAAGCACACCAGAGCCAGAAAATACGCTGATGCGGCTCTGGGAAGAATGGATATAGAAGAGACAAAGAAGGAGATTGAAGCTAAGAGAAATAAGGATTATCTCATGGCTCTTGGCGTAATTCCTTCCCAAAAAGAGGAGGATTTAAGAGACCGCTACGTCTTTATCCAGAAGTTTGAAAAAGAGAGCAGAAAGTTCGGCCAGATGAGAAGAGCCAGTGAGAAACTGGCTTCCGAGATCGCCATTGATAATATGGCCATTTCCAACGGCTACCAGGACAGCATGAGATTCATATTAAGGATGGAGAGCAAGGTGGCGGAAGGACTTCTTAGCTACTTTAACCCCGTTGCTGTCGAGGATTATAGGGTTTATCTCGAGGCCTCCGACGCTGGAAAAGTAGTTCTTGTCTGCGAAAAGGACGGAAAGAAATTAAAGAGCGTTCCTACAAAACTTAAGAAAAATGATTACATCCTGGAACTCACAGAGGCCAAAAAGGCCCTGTCTATGCAGTTTTCACGAGGAAAAGAGATGTTTGAAAACGCCATGGAGGAGGAAACAGTCTTTACCCTGGGAGAGATCAGAGCTCTTTTCGGAAGCCCTGTAATAAGGCCAATGGTAGGTAAACTTATATTCAAGCTTGGTGATGAATTCGGCCTTCTCTCTGATTTTGAGAACAAGAAGGATGAAGAAGAGGTTCTTGTGGCCCACCCTTATCACATGTATAAGAGCGGTGTATGGCATGACCTACAGAGGAGAATCTTCACCGAGCAGATCATTCAGCCCTTCAGACAGGTCTTCAGAGAGCTGTATGTTAAGACCGAGGAAGAAAAGGATAAGCATAGGTCCATGAGATTTGCAGGTAATCAGGTTCAGCCAAGACGTACAGTGGCCCTTCTTAAGACAAGACGCTGGATCGCATATATTGAGGACGGACTTCAGAAGGTCTACTACAAGAAGAATATCATTGCTTCAATTTACGCACTGGCAGACTGGTTCTCACCCTCTGATATAGAAGCGCCCACATTGGAATTTGTTGTTTTCTATGACAGAAAGACCTTTGAGCAGCTTAAGATAGAGAATGTGCCTGATATTCTTTTCTCAGAAGTTATGAGAGATGTGGATCTGGCTGTAAGCGTGGCTCATGCAGGAGAAGTTGATCCTGAGTTCACACATTCCACAGTGGAGATGAGAAAGGCCATTGCAGAGTTTACACTGCCTCTGTTCAAATTGGACAACGTTACCTTTACAGATCGCCTTGCCAAGATCAAGGGCACAAGGGGCGAGTACACTGTTCACCTTGGAAGCGGCGTGATCCATCTGGCAGGAGGACCTATGATAAATGTTCTCCCGGTACATTCGCAGCACAGAGGAAAGCTGTTCCTTCCTTTTGTAGATGATGATCCCAAGACAGCAGAGGTTATCTCCAAGATCCTGCTTTTTGCCCAGGATCAGAAAATCAAGGATCCGTTCATTCTTGACCAGCTTTGAGATAAATAATATGTTGTATCTTGCAGATATTGTGAGTATCATAGAAAAAGATATATATACTAATCCTATCAATAGGAGATCACATATATGTGCGCGTATTGCGAAAAAAAGGAGGCCGGAGACACCTTCGGCCAGGAGATCATTTTCTTTGAGAAGATACCTCGCGACAGGGATGAGGAACTGGTAGTTTCCCTTCAGATTGACCCGGATAATAAGGAGATGGTTTTAGGCGCCTGTACAACGGATCTACGTCTGGATAAGGAATTTGCCAAGCATATTAATTATTGTCCCTTTTGTGGCCAAGAGCTTTGAATAAGATAAAAAAGTGAAACTGTAACTTTTACTGTTATAGTTTCACTTTTTCTTTTTATAATCCTGTATAATTGTAGGAAAGCGTATAAATAAAGGGGGAAGTATGAAAAGACTGTTTAATGAAGGATGGAAGTTTCGTAAATTCGAATACGGAACGGAATATGAGGCTGCTGTGGCTGAAGCGCAGAGCTTCTGTGAGGTTACAGTTCCTCACGACTGGATGATAGAGGATTCGAACAACCTTTATAAGGATAACACAGGCTGGTATTGCAACAGCTTTGAGGTTTCGGATTCTTCCAAGAAGGTTTTCGTTATATTTGACGGAATCTACATGGACAGCGAGGTTTACATCAACGATGTTTTTGCTGGAGAGTGGAAAAATGGCTACTCCCAGTTTGTCCTTGATGTGTCAGGTCTTGTTAAGGCCGGGGAAAACAGGATATTTGTGGGAGTAAGGAGCAGATACCCCAGCGCCAGGTGGTATACCGGCGCAGGAATATATAGAAATGTCTGGATAAAAGAGCTGGAGGATACCTATATTCCCGAGAACGGCGTCTATGTCCACTCCGAGAAGGAGGGAAGCGGCTTCAGAGTGAAGGTCCGCACCGAGGTTCTGGGAAAAGAGGAAACTGATGCTAAGGTTTCCTGCGCTCTTTTTGACCTTAAAGGAAATGAAGTTCAGCTCTCCAAGCAGTTTGGAGATGATAAGGGCAGAGAAATCAGCTTTTTTGTCTCTGAGCCAAGGCTCTGGAGCCCCGACAGTCCCAATCTGTATGAAATCAGAGTAGCGCTTTCATCAGAAGGCGTTGTTCTTCAGGAGGAGCGCATCAGAACCGGATTTAAGGAGCTTAGATTTGATCCCGCAGAGGGCTTTTTTGTAAACGGAAAGAGCACCAAGATTCAGGGAGTGTGCATTCATCACGATCTTGGGGCCATGGGCGTTGCCTTTAACAAAAATGCCATGAGAAGGCGTATGTGCCAGTTCAAGGATCTTGGTGTTAATGCCATAAGACTTTCCCATAACGTCTATGCTCCGGAGGTGCTGGAGCTGGCGGATGAGATGGGCTTTTTCATCGACTCCGAGGCTTTTGACATGTGGGAGAGAGCCAAGACAGACTATGACTACGCTCAGTTCTGGGAGCAGTGGCACGAAAAGGATGTGGCCAGCTGGGTAAGGCGCGACAGGAACCATGTCAGCGTCTTTATGTGGAGTATTGGAAATGAGATCTATGACACCCACGCTGATGACAGAGGCCGTGAGATCACAAAGGAGCTTCGAAAGCTGGTTGAAGTTCATGATCCTCTGAAGAACGCCCTTGTTACCTCAGCTTCCAATTATATGCCCTGGGAGAATGCCCAGAAATGCGCAGAGGAGCTGGAGCTTGTGGGCTATAACTACGCAGAGAATTTCTATGAGAAGCACCACCGGGAGCATCCTGACTGGATCATCTATGGAAGTGAGACCTATTCCATTGTTCAGAGCAGGAACATATACCATTTTCCTCTCAGGGAAAAAATACTGTCAGATACGGATCTTCAGTGTTCATCCCTGGAAAACAGCACCACCAGCTGGGGCGCAGAGAGCATAGAAAACTGTATCTGTTATGACAGAGATCTTAAGTATTCCCTGGGCCAGTTTATCTGGACAGGTTATGACTATATCGGCGAGCCGACCCCTTATCACACCAAGAATTCCTATTTTGGCCTTATCGACACAGCGGGCTTTCCCAAAGATGCCTACTATGTCTGGAAATCAGCCTGGGTAAGCAGGGATAAGGATCCCTTCGTGCATATTTTCCCTTATTGGGACTTCAATGACGGACAGGAGATAGATGTCAGAGTTGCAAGTAACGGCTATGAGGTTGAGCTTTTCCTTAATGGTAAGAGCTTTGGAAAGCAGAGACTTACCCATGAACCAGGCACCGGCAATCACATCATCGCAGATTACAGCCTTATCTATGAAAAGGGAACCCTGGAGGCTGTGGCCTATGATGAAAAGGGCAATGAGATAGCAAGGGATGTGCGGAAATCCTTTGGAGATACAGCCAAACTGGATATTAAGGCCGGCAGGGAAAATACCTTCGGAGATATCATTTTTGCAGAGATAAGTGCCCTTGATGTTGAGGGTAACCCCGTGGAAAATGCCAATGACTATGTGCACGTATCAGTAAAGGGTGGCAGGCTCTTAGGACTTGATAACGGCGACAGCACGGATTATGACAGCTACAAGGCCGATACAAGAAGGCTATTTGGAGGCAAACTCCTGGCTATTGTTCAGAGTGAATCTGAAGGCGCTGAGGTTGAAATAGTAGCGGAGCTTCAGAAACCTACAGCTGTAAGAGCAATCAGGCTCTCATCGGACAAAGGACAAAAGATTGGCCCGGATTCTAAGACAATTGTTGTGACCGCCGATATTTTCCCTGCAAGTGCCGTAGGGCAGGAGCTTACTTTCAGAGCTCTAAACAGCAAGGGAACGGAGTCTAATCTTGCCAAAATAGAAACAGAGGGTAATAAAGCCATCGTCACAGCCCTTGGAGACGGTCAGTTCAGACTCAGGTGCGAAGCTTCTAACGGTGCGGACTGCGTCAAGGTTATCTCAGAGCTTGAATTTGAAGTGTCCGGAATAGGCACAGCCTACCTTGATCCCTACGGTTATATTTACGGAAGCTCCTACACCTCAGCCATCGGCAAGACAGGAGCAGGTAATGAGCAGGGCGTAGCCAGCTACAGAGATGAGGAGACTGTAATATCCTTTGAAGGTGTGGACTTTGGAAGAGACGGCTCTGATGAAATAACAGTCGATATCTTTGGACTGTCGGATGATCCTTACAATTTCGAGATCTGGAAGGGAATTCCGGGAAGCGAAGGAGCAGTTCTTTTAGGCAAAGAAGTCTACCACAAGAAGTCCATCTGGAACGTATATCAGCCGGATACCTGGACTCTTAAGGAGAAGCTCACGGGCATTCAGACCATCAGCTTTAAGGTCTTCGACAAGGTTCATATCAAGGGCTTCTCTTTTGCAAGACAGCTTAGAGCATATACAGGAATACCTGCTATTGAGGCGGATTCCGTATATGGAGACACCTACACCATGGCTTCTGAGGCCATTGAAGCCATCGGAAACAATGTCACTGTGAGCTTTGGAGTTCTGGATTTCGGAGAAAAGGGCGCCACCAGTGTTACTCTTGAGGGAAGAGCACCCAGGAATGCCAATACCATCCATCTCAGGTTCTATGATGAGGAGACCGGAACAGAAGAGAGAGAAATACTGGAGTTTAGTCAGTGTGATGACTATACCAATCAGAGCTTTAAGATAAAGGAGAGATGCGGAAAGTGGGAAACATCCTTTGTTTTCCTGCCGGGATGCTACTTTGATTTTAAAACAGTTATCTTTAGATGAGAAAAATGATTTTTGAGTATAAAAAAGCTGCCAGAGCTGAAATAAAAGGCTCTGACAGCTTTTTGAAATTACTTATTTTACTACAATCTGGCAGGATCTCATGGTCTCAAGAGCAGCTTCGTGCTTTTCCGGAGTTACTCCTGCGCAGCAGGAAGAATCAACACTTATCTTAACTTCAGGCATGAAGGCCTTAAGCATAAGTGCGTTTGAAACTACACAGATGTCGGTGCAAAGACCAATAAGTTCCAGCTCGATTTTTTCCTTTTCAGAGATTTTTTTGATCATATCTACAAGAGCTGTTGAGCCAAAGGTTGGCTTATTAACCAGGGTTGCGCCCTCTAACACTTCAGCAACTTTGGAATCCAGCTCCCATCCGGGAGTGCCTTCAACGCAGTGCTCAACGGGAAGGAATTCGCCCTCCTGAGTTGACATGTAATCAGGCTGGTGTGTGTCTCTTGTGGCGAAAACATCGGCTATATCATAGCTCTTTATCTTCTCGACAACAGCGGGAACAATGGCTACCGCCTCTTTTGAGCCCAGGGCTCCGTCTACAAAGTCTTTCTGCATATCAATAACAACAAGTATTTTTCTCATGGTTCCTCCAAAACTTTTTTCACAAAATATTTGCATCCTATTATACAGAATCTATAGTATTATGTGTATATTACGTGGAAAGAAATTATATAAGAAATGACAGAAAAAGAATTTTTAGACAGATATGCAGGCATGCTAAACAGTCAGCAGCTGGAGGCGGTCAGAACCGTTGAGGGGCCGGTGCTTCTTCTGGCGGTTCCCGGAAGCGGCAAGACCACAGTGCTGGTAAACAGGCTTGGCTACATGATTTTTGTAAAGGGGATAGCCCCGGAAAATATACTGACCCTGACCTACACGGTGGCTGCCACCAGAGATATGGCAAGGCGCTTCCAGACTGTGTTCGGAGAAGATATCTCAGATGTTCTGGAATTCAGGACCATCAATGGCATCTGCGCCAAGATAATCAGCCACTATGGAAGGCTCATCGGGAAAAAATCCTTTGAACTTATCACAGATGAGAAGCTTTCAGGCAGGATCCTGACAGAGCTCTACGTGAAGGTCATGGAGGAATACCCCACAGAGAGTGATATTAAGAACATCAGAACCCTCATCACCTATTGCAAAAATATGATGCTGGATGAGGATGAGATAAGAAAGCGCGGAGACGACGAGGGCATTAAGCTCTGGGAGATCTACAGCGGCTATAACGCAGAGCTAAAGAGCAGAAGCCTGATGGACTATGACGATCAGATGATCTACGCCTACAGAATGCTGAAAAGCTCCGGGGACCTTCTTTCTTTTTACAGGGACAAATACAGATATATCTGCGTGGACGAGGCTCAGGACACCTCCAAGATCCAGCATATGATCATCTCGCTTCTTTCCGGGGAGCGGGGCAATCTATTTATGGTGGGAGATGAGGACCAGAGTATTTACGGCTTCAGAGCCGCCTATCCTGAGGCGCTTCTTAACTTCGAAAAGGAGCATCCCGGCGCCGGAGTTCTTGTAATGGACAAAAACTACAGGTCCGGAGCAAGGATAGTCCAGGCTGCGGATCTTTTTATTCAAAAGAATTTTAACCGCCATGAAAAGCATATGTGTGCCACCAGGGATGCGGCTTCCGATATCAGTGTACTTAAGCTTGACACAAGGAAGTCCCAGTATCAGTTCCTTTTTGACCTGGCAAAGAGCAACGAGGGCCAGACGGCGGTTTTGTACAGAGATAATGAGAGTATTCTGCCTCTTGTGGATCTTCTTGAGAGGGAGAATGTGCCCTACAGGATCAAGAGCGCCGACATGGCCTTTTTTACCCACAGAGTCGTGGTTGATGTTACCAATATCCTTAAATTTGCCCTGAATCCCATGGATCCGGAGCTTTTTATGAAGGTGTATTTCAAGTTCCAGACCTATCTTAAGAAGCCCGATGCCGAGAGAATGTGCTATATCGCTGATATGAGGCACGAGGGGATCCTTGATGCAGCGGAGGAGCTGGACATCAATAAGAGGATACTGGGCAACGTCAAGGCTCTCAGGACCCATTTCAGAAATATGTCCAAGGAAAGCCCCGCCAAGGCCCTTAACCGCATTAACCAGTTCATGGGCTATGGAGATTATCTCAAGGACAACAACATTGATGACAACAAGCTTTTTATTCTGGAAATGCTTGCCAAAAATGAGAAGACCATCCCGGGATTTCTGGACAGGCTTGAGACCCTCAGGACTATTCTTATGGATAAAAAAGAGGATTACAGGGAGAAGTTTATTCTCTCCACCATTCATTCCAGCAAGGGCCTCGAATATGACAATGTAATCCTTATGGATGTGATAAACGGGGTATTTCCCAGTAAGATCATCAAGAATTTCAAGAGCGCAACTCCCCGGGAGAAGCGGGACTACGAGGAAGAGAGAAGAATATTCTACGTGGGCATGACCAGAGCCAAGGACAGGCTTGCCATCCTCAAATACGCAGATGAACCCTCAATTTTCGTGGGAGAGCTTCTACCTAAGGAAAGTAAAAAAACTGCAAAAGAAAAAGCGGGCTCCAAGAAGACAGAAAATGTTCTTCGTAAGCCCACTCCTTTGCTTAAAAGTAAGAAAAAAGCCGTAACATCCGATCAGGATGTCCCTTCAAACCTTATTATCGGCCAGTCCGTTTCCCAGCAGCGGTATGGACAGGGCGTCATCAGCGATGTTACCTGGGATGATGATGAGATCCCCACCAAGTTCACCGTAGAGTTTGAAGATGGAACCGAGAGGATATTCATGTATCCCTTTGCATTTACTACAGGAATGAAGATCCTGGATTAACCTCGCAGGAAGAGCACCTTCTTAAACAGGTCAGTGGTCTTTTCCTTGCCGAATTTCTGAACAAATACATCTGTAGCAGGACCGCCGTTGTTAAGAAGTCCGTCTACATAGTAGTCGATCTTTTTGGCCTTGGCTTCGTGGTCTGTTACTGCAGGTGCTTCAATTTCAAAGAAAGTCTTATAGTATTCAAGGCAGATTGCGTCTATTGCGGGCGTGTCTGCCTTTTTTCCCTGATAACTTACAGTCTCGGGAAGGCGCACATCGTCGTACCAGGCGGGCTTAGCCTCCTCAACGAATACGTATTTCATATTTTTATCTTTAATAGGATGGAGCTTTTCAAGAGAAGTTTTTTCCACCATGGTATCGTAGAACTCGATCATAGCCTTGTCTTTGCCGAAAGCGTGGATCCTGTCATAGGAAAAGAGCGGAAGATCAAGAACCGTAGGGTTGATGATAAGAGTGTCCATGCGAAGAAGTCCGAAAAATCCCTTGGCAACCATGGTTGAAACGTAGCCAAGGCCCTCTGCTTCGTAGGAATTCATGGTGAAGGTCATCCCCTTGACCTTGAGCCCTGAAAATCCCTGGGATCCCAGCTCTTTAAGCTTGTGTTTTCCGTCAATGATCTTGAGTATTCTGTCCATTTTGTCCTCCCCAACTGATGAATAGTGGATTTGTCTGCTTTTTGCACAATAGTCATTATAATACAACAAATGAAGAAAAGTCATTTTTTATTTGCCAAAAGTCAGACAAATTGAGGTAAACTGTATATATCTGACTAATAAAATGGGAGAGTATGGCAAATGGCACAAAATGCAAAAATCACAGTGCACCCGGCCTATAAAGTGGGTGAAATTTCGGACAGGCTTTTCTCAGCCTTCCTCGAACCAATAGGAACCATGGTAAACGGAACTATGTTCAACCCCAAGCATCCCACGGCGGATGAGCAGGGATTTCGAAGAGATTTTATTGAAGCTCTGAAAAAGACAGGACTTCCGGCGGTGAGAATGCCCGGAGGAAACTTTGTATCAGCCTGGCAGTGGAAGGACTCCATCGGGCCAAGAGATCAGAGAAAGGTTCATCTGGACCCCGCATGGCATCAGTATATTCTTAACGATGTAGGACACGACGAGTATCTTCAGTGGGCTCAGAAGGTTGGAACAGAGCCTCTTTATACAGTAAACATGGGAACAGGTACTATCCAGGATGCCATGGACCTTGTGGAATACACCAACCATGAGGGCGGAACCTATTGGTCTGATCTTCGTAAGAAGAACGGACATGAGGATCCTTACAACGTAAAAATGTGGTACCTTGGCAATGAGATGGATGGCCCCTGGCAGCTGGGCGCCTGGGATAAGAACCCCGAGGGCTACGGCTGCAAGGTTCTTGAGACCTCTAAGGCCATCAAATGGATAGACGAGTCCATTGAAACCGCTATGTGCGGCTCATCCGCACCCTTTATGGAGGGCTTCCCTTCCTGGGATGAGGCAGTACTTAACAAGTGTTACGACGTTGTTGATTATGTCTCGGTTCACCACTATCACAGTGCACCTCCCGGAGACATCAGATCTCTTCTGGGCGGCTCCTTGTACTACGAGGATTTCATTAATACAGAGATAGCCATGATAGATTATGTGGCTTCCAAGCACAGATCACCCAAGCAGGTCATGCTTTCTTTTGACGAATATGGAGCAATGGTAAGGCCTAACCAGCCTCTGCACCCGGGCTACGGAAGATATAATATGGCAAGGAATCATTACCGTTTTGACCCTGAGAGAAGATATATCCTCCATGATCCCGATAATATGCCTGAGCGTCAGTTCCCCGGCGGAGATATGATGCATGCCCTTTCCATGGCATCTATTCAGCTGGCACTTCTTCGTCACGCTGACAGAGTCAAGATCGGCTGTATGACAGGAGGCCTTGGGGCTCTGGCTTCTTCCAACCATGACCATGTCTGGAGATCAGCTTCACATTATGTATATATGCAGCTTCTTCAGTACGCTAAGGGTGTATCCCTTGATACCAGGGTTGAGAGCGAGACCTACGACATGCCCGGCTATGCCATCGAGGATACCTCACAGTACACAGGAAAAGAGGGCGTTAACTTCATTGACGCTGCCAGCGCCTGGGATGAAGAAAATAATCGTCTTACCGTATTTACTATTAATAGAAATGAGGATGCGGAATATCCTCTTACCATTGACCTCAAGGGCTTTGAGGGCTACAGCCCCGCTGCGGCTTACAAGCTTTTTACTGATGACATGGAGCTTAAGAATACTTTCGAGAATGATGAGCTTCTTGTTCCTGAAAAAGAGGAAAATTATACCTTTGAGAATGGAGAACTGAAGGTACATGTTAAGCCTCTTTCCTGGAATGTGTTTGTTTTTGAGAAGAAATAAGAAGTGTATATTGTTTGGAGATGATTAGAAGATGATAATCGCACAGTATTTTGTTGAGTTTATTTTTTACAGTTTCCTTGGATGGGTATGGGAATCCATTTATTGTTCAGCAAAAGAGAAGAAATGGGCTGACAGGGGCTTTCTATTTGGCCCCATCTGCCCGATTTATGGTTCCTGCGTTGTCGTAACCTCAATTGTCTTTTCAATATTTGATTTCCTGAAATCACCGGATTTTCCTATCTGGGGAATCTTTATCATCTGTTGTATCGGTAGTGCTGTAGCAGAATATTCCACTTCCTGGGTCCTGGAAAAGAGATTCCATGCAAGATGGTGGGATTACAGCACTATCCCTCTTAATCTCAACGGCAGGATCTGCCTGCCAGTAAGTATTGCCTTTGGCCTTGCGGGAGTAGCCATAGTCAAATACCTTATTCCTGCCATAGAAGGAGTTCATGCTGTGGTCAACCCCATGGTTTATGAGGTTCTGGCAGTTATCTTTGCGATGCTTTTCGGGGCGGATTATGCCCTCACAGAGGCAAGTCTCTCAGCCCTTCTTAAGGATGTGGAGAAGATGCACGAAGAGTTTAACGCCAAGGCCCAGAGAAGATACGAGCAGGTGGCCTCAGCTCCTAAGATCATTGAACAGAAGATCCAGGAAGAAAAAGAGCAGGTTGAGATCAGACACAACCAGCTGGTTAGGGCCTATGCCGACAGACTTTCTCTTAACCAGAAGAGAATTCTTCTTGGAATTAAGAAATTTATTCCCCGTAAGCCCGAGAATCTTGAGGAGATCCGCATGCCTCTCGGCAGCCTTACCGCGGCCCTCAGTGAGCGTGTAAGGGAACTCAGAAAAAGGAACCATGACTGATCTGCCATATTTTAAGGAGCCAATATGAGCAAATTTGAAAGAACGAGCACGCTGGTCAACAGAAAGTTCTACCATTATTTGTTTCCTACCATACTCAGCAACGTTGCAATGTCTCTCAATGAATTTGTTGACAGTATTCTTGTTTCCCATCTCCTGGGAATAGATGCCGTGGGCATGGTTAACAGGGGATTTCCTGTTATGACCGGCTTTGCGCTTATTTATATGTGCTTTGGTATTGGCGGCTCTGTCGTATTCGCTGAATACGCAGGCAAACAGGATGGGGAGAAAGCAAAAAAGATCTTCTCATCCATTCTTTTGATAACGTCTGTTATATCTGTGATCATCACTGCTTTAGGTCTTATTTTTATGCAGCCCCTCGCAGGGACGTTGTGTAAAGAGCAGGAGCTTATAGCCGATTTTATCCCATATCTTAGAATTCTTGTTATCTCAGGAGTACTTATTATTCCTGTCCAGATTGTGGTGACCTTTTTGCCCTCCTTCGGAAGGCCGGTTGAAGGTACCGCTATCAATATTATTGCCAACGTTGTTAATCTGATAATGGATTATGTATATATAAAGCTTCTGAACACAGGCTTTAAGGGGGCAGCACTGGCCACTTTGACTGGCTATGTTGTGGCAGTGCTGGTACTGGCTGTCCTGTGCCTTTTAAAGCGTATCGAGATACCTTTTTCCCGGTTCGGCATGGAAGAGGTCAGAGAGTTTCCGTCAACCTTCCTGCGGGGCGCAGCAGTTGCCGTAAGCCAGCTGGGATACTGTATCAAAGTGGCTTTCTGCAATAACCTTGCCTCCTCACTTGGGGGAATCGATGGTGTAAACATTTTTTCCCTATGTATGCAGACAGTGTCCATTATGTCCATTATCATCGCAGGCATACTGGGGGCAATGATGCCACTGGTGGCGGCCCTGCACGGTCAGGGAGATCACAAGGGCATAAAGATGCTTATGAGAACTGTAATGATAATGCAGTTTGCCACCAATATCGTGCTGGTTACAATTCTTGACCTTTTCCCCCAGGGCGTTCTTTATCTGTATAACGTACAGGGGGATCTGGCTGTTCCTGCGGCGGCTGCCATCAGGATGTTCTCAGGCATATTCATTTTCCGCGGCTTTATGCTGATATTTATGTACTATTTCCAGATTGTATCCAGAAAAATGTACGCGGTCATCATAAGTGTTATTGACGGATTTGCGGGAATCATTCCGCTGGCTCTAATACTGACCCATTTCCTGGGCATTATCGGCATATGGCTGACCTTCCCGGTGCTTTCAGCCCTTTTGCTGGCGGGCATTCTGATCACAAATATGATAATTGCCAAAAGATCAAAGGGAAAATACAATGGCCTTCTTCTATATGAGCGGGAAGAAAACATTCCGGTCTTTGATTCCACAATAGCCTTAAGAAAAGAGGATGTGGTAGAGGCAGCCAAGGACCTTCAGGACTTCTGCAAAAAAGCTGAAATACCGGATAAGCTTTCTGCGCTGGTGGCCCTTGCTTCCGAGGAGATGGGTAACTATTCCATCGAGCATAAGGAAAAGCGCAGACTGGATGAGATCGATCTGCTTCTGAAGGTCTATAAAGACAGAATAGTCATGGATGTCAGAAGTATCGGCAAGCCCTTTGATATCACAGCCTGTGATGCGGAGCAGTTCTCCAATGTGGATGTTATCAGAAAGGTGGCATCATCCATTGAGTACGGCTATGTAACAGGAATGAACCAGACAAGGATAACCATTGCAACAACAGCTTGAATAAATGGGGGGAAAATAAATGAGTACAATACTATGAGATTGAGGTTGTTTTATGCGCCTTTTCTGCCGGTGAAATGGCCAATGTTCAGGCTGTTTTTGATGCCCAATAAAAAAGTTCATGGGCCAAACCGCATGAATACTGGGTTTTATAAAAAAATAAAAAAAATTTTAAAAAAGGTGTTGACATCATATATGCCCAGTGATATATTCATATACGTTGCTGCTGCGGCTACGAAACACCGCAAATGCAGTACTGGAGCGGATTCTAGGCTCCATGAACCTTGACAAATAAACAGTAATGCAACCCTGAAAATTTCCGAAAAGCATTGAACAAAGCGAAATCAGGAAAGCAAAAATCGAATGAGTTTACTCAATGAGATTTTTGATTGAATGATTTCATTTTGCGAAAGCAATTGCTTGGGAATTACGCAGTAATTCGCAAGACCTTTGTTCATGTGAGAGAAGATTTCAGAATTAACAAACCAAAAGTAATAACGGACAGAACATTAAAGCCAAGCTTTTAGTTCTGGCCGGATTGAACAAAACATTTAAACGTGAGAGTTCGATCCTGGCTCAGGATGAACGCTGGCGGCG
>JAEEGF010155707.1_pt1 | contig 40139 bp, 34 predicted proteins | sample 9134171 | NCBI WGS metagenome assembly JAEEGF01 (sample SAMN16246542, study PRJNA631951) | gut metagenome | biome: gut microbiome; feature: rumen; material: AP-attached | host: Bos | place: Iran: Karaj | collected 2018-10 | reverse complement strand
GAGAAGGCAACCTTCTCGACCATGTCCGGATTGATGACTGACAAACCTTCCTGTTGTCCGCTTCGGATGAGCAGCGGACGATAGACCTCCACATTATTTATATATACAGAGTTCTCGTCGAATGAACCGCCGCGAACATTGTACTGGCTGCTGAGCTCGTTATGACTGCTGACGCCAGCCTGTTGTTGTACCAACTCCTCGACGGCATTACCGCTGGTCGACGGCGTTACTCGTAAGTCTTTGGTGTCCAGTTCTGCTGTCGTTGTCGTCTGTCGGCGACGTTCCGTAATCACCACCTCGTCCAATTCTTTCATTGGGTGCAGGGTAATCATCAGCTTCTGATTGCCTTTCGGCTTGCGTAGCACACGGGTTCTTGTCTGGTAGCCCACCATCGAGAATTTCACCACCACCGAATCAGCAGAATGTAACTTCATCGAGAACTCACCTTTCAGATTGGCCATCGTGACAGCACCCTGATCCAGACACGAAATGGTGGCCAGCTCAATGGCGTTACCCTCCTCGTCGGATACCTTTCCGCTGAGGGTAAACTGCTGTGCAGCTGCTGTCAGAACCGACAGTAGGAACAACATTGATAATATGCTTCTTTTGAAGTCCATCGTTATAATAACGACTTTTTTCGCTTCTTATTGCATATTCTTAAGAATTAGATGGCTTCTTTTTGTGATTATGGTGGGGATTCCTGCGTCCTTTGCCATTTCCTTTACCCTTGCTGTTACGACTTCTTCCGCCGCGTCCCCTCGTTGATTTGCGGGGGGCTGCAGTCTTGTATTCTGGACCCTCGCCGAGTCCCTCGGGTAGGGGATTCTTCAGGATCTCACGTTCCAAGAAACGCTCAATATCGCCAAAGTAGCGCATGTCGTTATCGGAAACAAGGGTAATGGCTACGCCGTCGCGCTGTGCACGGGCAGTACGTCCGATGCGGTGTACATAGTCTTCTGCGTCACGCGGCACATCGTAGTTGATGACACACAGGATGTCGTCAATGTCAATACCTCGTGCCACAATGTCTGTTGCTACCAACACACTTACTTGTCCGGCTTTGAAACGATACATCACATCGTCGCGTTCTGCCTGCGACAAGTCGGAATGCATAGCGGCACAGTTGATCTTCATGTGTTTCAGTTCGCGGGTAATGTCCTTTACCTTGTCTTTCTTTCCCGAGAAGATGATGACGCGCTCCAGTTCACCGGCCTTGAACAATGAGCGGATGATGCCCAACTTCTGCGGCTCGTAGCAAACGTAGGCTGACTGCTGGATTTTCTCAGCAGGTTTCGAAACAGCAATCTTTACCTCCACAGGGTCGGTGAGCAGGGTATGAGCCAATTGTTGGATCTTTTGCGGCATCGTGGCCGAGAACATAATGGTCTGATGCGCCTTTGGCAATAGTTTGGCTATCGACAGAATGTCATCGGAGAAACCCATGTCGAGCATGCGGTCGGCTTCATCGAGCACAAAGAAACTCAATCGGCTGAGGTCCAAGTGTCCCATGCGAATATGTGAGAGCAGTCGGCCGGGTGTAGCGATGATGACGTCAGCACCCATCTTGAGTCCTTTTGTCTCTACGTCGAAGCGACTGCCGTCGTTGCCTCCGTAGACAGCCACACTACTGATGCCGTCCAGATAGTAACCGAAGCCCTGCATGGCCTGATCGATTTGTTGCGCCAACTCACGGGTTGGAGCCATCACGATACAGTTGACTGCATCTTTCGGATAGCCTCCGTCGTCGAGCATACTTAATATGGGCAACAGATAGGCAGCAGTCTTTCCCGTTCCTGTCTGAGCGATACCAATGAGGTCGCGCTCGTCTAATATTTCTGGGATGCACTTTTCCTGAATGGGAGTCATCTCCTCAAAATGCATGTCGTAAAGTGCATCCAGTATATTGTCGTTTAGATATGTTTCTTCAAATGTCATTTAACTATCAACTTTCAACTATCAACTAGTTTAATTCGGTGCTTGCCTATAGCAGAAATAGGCAATAATAGCATATAATATGTTTGGAATCCAGGCAGCCAACATCGGTGGCGTGCCTGCATTGATGGCAAACGTAGCACTGATGGTCTGTAGCAGGATATAGGTAAACGACAGCGCCAGTCCGATACCCAGATAGAGTCCCATGCCGCCCTTGCGTTTGCGCGACGACAGCGAGACACCGATAATGGTCAGGATGAACGAAGCGAACGAAGATGCTATTCGCTTGTGGTATTCAACCTCATACTGCACCACATTCGACGAGCCGCGTTCCTGCTGTTTCGAAATATAACGCTTCAGTTCAGGCGAAGTGAATGTCTCCTGCTGCCCCCTCGAGAATACAAGATCCATCGGCTCCATCTGGATCAGCGTGTCTATCTCGTTACCGCTGGTAATCTGTTCACGCATGCCTTTCAGCGTACGGATCTTGTAGTTGCGGGCCTTCCAGTGGTAGCGCTCTTCGGCAATGGTGTCGTACTGAATGACGCTGGCATTCATCTGACTCACCATCTTCTTGTTCTCAAACTTATACAGCGCAAAGCCGTAGCCCGTCTTGCGAATATCGTCGTACTGCGACATATAGGCCACGACACCTTTGTCTACCATCAGCTGGATGTTCGATGCCGAGGTATTCTTCTTGTTGTTCTTGTATAGCGACTCAAAATCGTGACGTACGACAGTGCCGCGCGGGATGATATAAGCGCCCAGAAAGAAGTTCAGCGTGGCGATGAGTGCTGCCGAGATGATGTAAGGTCGCAGCAGTCGCTTGAAACTCATGCCGCATGCCAGCATGGCGATAATCTCGGAGTTGCCCGCCAGTTTCGAAGTAAAGAAGATGACGGCAATGAAGACGAACAGTGGTGAGAATAGATTGGCGAAATAGGGCACGAAATTGGCGTAGTAGTCAAAGACGATAGCCCGCAGCGGTGCGTGGTAGTTGGTGAATTTCGCCAGATTCTCGTTGACGTCGAAGACAATGGATATCGAGATAATCAGCAGGATGGAGTATATGTACGTTCCGATAAACTTCTTGATGATGTACCAGTCCATCCGCTTCAGGAAACGGAAGACGTTCAGTTTCTTCATCCACGCCAGCTTCTGCCAGGGGATTTTCCGCCATAGTCGGACCATCTTCCGCCATAGCAGGTACACCTTCCGTTGCCAGAGTCCCCAATCCTGTTTCTTTAACTTCATCTTCTGCGTCCTAAATTATCAATGACAGAACGTTTCCATTGTGTGAAATCACCCTGTTCTATGTGCTGACGGGCATCGGTGACCAGTCGCAGATAGAAGGCCAGATTGTGTATCGAGGCAATCTGCAAGGCCAGGAGTTCCTGCGCTTTGAACAGATGGTGCAGGTAGGCTTTGGTATGAATGCGGTCAATGTCGCAGCCGTCAGGGTCGATGGGCGAGAAGTCGTCTTCCCACTTCTTGTTCCTCATGTTCATCGTACCTTCGTAGGTGAACAGCATAGCGTTACGGCCATTTCTGGTGGGCATCACGCAGTCGAACATGTCGACGCCGCGTTCAATGGCTTCGAGGATGTTCTGCGGTGTACCAACCCCCATCAGGTAACGGGGACGGTCCTTGGGTAAGATGTCGTTCACCACCTCAATCATTTCGTACATCACCTCAGTAGGTTCACCTACAGCCAGTCCGCCAATCGATGCTCCGCCTCCGTCGTTCAGCTTGCCCAGTGTGTCTACGACGTGTTTGGCGGCATCCTGACGCAGGTCTTTGTAGGTACAGCCCTGCACAATGGGGAACAGCGTTTGGTTGTGGCCGTACAAAGGCTCCGTCTCGTTAAATCGCTTCACGCAGCGTTCCAGCCAGCGCTGGGTCAGTCGCAGCGAGTTCTTGGCATACTGGTAGTCGCTCTGGCCAGGAGGACATTCATCGAAGGCCATCATGATGTCGGCCCCGATGACACGCTCGGTGTCCATCACGTTCTCGGGAGTGAAGATATGCTTCGACCCGTCGATGTGACTGCGGAACTCACACCCTTCCTCCTTCAGTTTACGGATGCCCGTCAAGGAAAAAACCTGAAAACCACCAGAGTCCGTTAGGATAGGACGGTCCCACGTGTTAAACTTGTGCAGACCGCCTGCCTTGCGCAGAATCTCCAATCCCGGTCGCAGATAGAGGTGATAGGTGTTGCCCAGAATAATCTGCGCCTTCACCTGTTCGCGCAATTCTGCAAAGTGCACGCCCTTCACTGAACCCACCGTGCCTACTGGCATGAAGATGGGCGTCTTGATCTCACCGTGATCGGTCTGAATCAGTCCGGAACGGGCACTGCTATACGGGTCGGTATGTTGAACCTCAAATTTCATCTTCCTATAGCGGTAGCAAATCCATTACTATTCACTTTTCCCTTTATCGTCTTTCTCCTCAGGGATTTCAAACTTCAGCGGATTCTCCACGACTTCGTCTGTCAGAGCGAATTTCCAAACGTCCTGCACGTTCTCTACATAGTGGAACTTCACACCCTTCAGGTACATCTCGGGAATCTCGTTGATGTCCTTCTCGTTCTCCTGACACATTACGATATCAGTAATGCCGGCACGCTTGGCTGCCAGAATCTTCTCCTTGATGCCGCCTACGGGCAATACCTTGCCGCGCAGCGTAATCTCACCGGTCATCGCCGTATTCTTGCGGACCTTGCGCTGGGTCAGCGCTGAGGCTATCGAGGTGGCAATGGTGATACCTGCCGAGGGGCCGTCCTTCGGGGTAGCTCCCTCGGGTACGTGGATATGGATATTCCAATGGTCGAATATGCGGTAGTCGATGCCCAGCACGTCGACGTGGGCCTTGACATATTCGAGTGCAATGACGGCACTCTCCTTCATGACGTCGCCCAGATTACCCGTCAGCGTCAGCTTGCCGGCCTTGCCTTTCGACAGCGATGTCTCGATGAACAGAATCTCACCGCCGACACTGGTCCACGCCAGACCTGTTACGACACCGGCATAGCTGTTGCCTTGATAGATATCGCGGTAGAAGGGTGGCTTGCCCAATAAATCCTCAATCTCCGTAGGTGTAATCTTCTCGTAGGGCAGCTCACCGCTTTCAGCCTTCTTGAATGCCAGCTTGCGCAGCGACTTGTTGATTTGCTTCTCCAACTGGCGCACACCGCTCTCACGGGTGTACTGCTCGATGATTTTCTCGATGGCCGCCTTGTTGAAGGTCAGATGCTTATCGTTCAGGCCGGTATTCTCCTTCTCCTTCGGAATGAGATGGCGCTTGGCAATCTCGTATTTCTCCTCAGTGATATAACCGCTGACCTCGATGATTTCCATACGGTCGAGCAGGGGACGGGGAATGGTACCCAGATTGTTGGCAGTAGCGATGAACATTACCTTCGATAGGTCGTAATCCACGTCCAGATAATTGTCATGGAAAGCATTGTTCTGCTCAGGGTCAAGCACCTCGAGGAGGGCTGATGCAGGGTCACCGTTGTGGGTATTCTGTGTTACCTTGTCAATCTCGTCGAGAATGAAAACGGGGTTACTGGAACCGGCCTTCTGGATGTTTTTGATGATACGGCCCGGCATAGCGCCAATGTAGGTGCGACGGTGTCCGCGAATCTCGGCCTCGTCGTGCAGACCGCCCAGCGACACACGGACGTACTTACGTTTCAGGGCGTCGGCAATCGACTTACCCAGCGAGGTCTTACCGACTCCCGGAGGACCGTATAGGCACAGGATGGGCGACTTCAGGTCACCGCGCAGCGACAATACTGCGATATATTCCAGAATACGCTCCTTGACCTTCTCCATACCGTAGTGGTCGCGATCCAGAATCTTCTGGGCACGCTTCAGGTCCAAGTCGTCGGTGGTATATTCGTTCCAGGGCAGATTGACCAGCGTCTGCAGATAGGTCAGCTGTACGTTGAAGTCGGGCGAATTGGGATTCACCTGGTCCAGCTTCTCTGCTTCCTTGTAGAAGTACTTCTCGATATCCTCGGGCCATTTCTTCTTACGGGCCTTCTCCAGCAGGTCTTTCTTCTCGGGCGTACTCTCGTTGCCCATTTCAGCCTGCAGGTTCTTGATCTGCTGCTGCAGGAAATAGTTACGCTGCTGCTCGTCAATGTCGTCACGCGTCTTGTTGCGGATGTCGAGCTTCAGGTTCTGCAGATTAATCTCGCGGTTGATGATACGCATGGTGTTGAACAGGCGCTCCTTGACGGAGTCCATCATCAGTAACTTCATCTTTTCCTTCGTCGAGAACGGCATATTCGAGCAGATGAAGTTCAGCGCCATGATATTGTTGGTCACATTCTTCAGGGCAAACGTAGCCTCGTCGGGAATATCCTCCATCAGGTTGATGTATTGCGTCACCGACTGGCGCAGGTCGTCCATAGCGGTCTGAAACTCGACGTCGCGCTTTTCGGGCTCCTCCTCAGGGACACTGCTGACGTGTCCTTCCAGATAGGGGTGATACTTGCTGATGTCCTCCAACTTGACGCGTCCCAAGCCTTGCACAATGGTTGTGATATTGCCATTGGGCAGCGTCAGCGTCTTCAGTATCTTGCCGATGACGCCATAGTCGTAGAGATCAGAACGGATTGGCATTTCAACATCAGGGTCACGTTGGGTGAAGACACCGATGAGCAGATTGTTTTTCTCGGCCTTGCGAATAAGCGCCATGCTGGCTTCGCGGCCGATGAGAATGGGAGATACTACACCAGGAAACAGTACCAGATTGCGTACGGCCAGAATGGGCAGCGAATCGGGAATCTCTGTTTCCGTCAGGTCGTGAAAGTCGCCTTCTACATCGGCAATCATTGAGAACGACCTGTTCTTGTTATCCATGTACATTGTTATATTGTCTATCATATCTTTTTTTGCATTTAAGCCGCAAAGGTACAACTTTTTATCGAAAAACCGCATGTATGATAAGATATTTTAATATCTTTCTTGCAGAATATTGCTTTTTTTCGTACTTTTGCACTCTAAATGACAGCATTTCGATTCAAAAAGTTTGTTGTTGAGCAGGATTTGTGCGCCATGAAGGTGGGTACCGATGGTGTGCTGTTGGGTGCGTGGGCTACGGGAGGAACACGTGTTTTGGACATTGGCACGGGGACAGGTATTATTGCCTTGATGCTGGCTCAGCGCTGTCCGCAGGCGCAGGTTACTGCCATTGATATCGACGAAGGTGCCGTCCGTCAGGCATCGCACAACGTGGCGCAGTCGCCGTTTGCTGATCGCATCGAGGTGTTGCACGAAAGTGTGCAGGATTTCGATGGGGGTGATGGGTGTTTTGATGCCATAATGAGCAATCCGCCTTTCTTTATTGACTCGCTGAATGCCCCTGACCGTCAGCGCAACATCGCACGTCATGCGGAGACGCTGACCTATGGTCAGTTGATGCAGGCCGCCTGGCGACTGCTGGCCGATGGGGGAGAGTTCAGCGTGGTGGTGCCTTTCGACTACCGTCAGCGCATGGAGGACGAGGCGACGTTTGTGGGTTTCTTTCCCAGTCGTGTGTATGCCGTCCGTACGTCAGCGCGAAAGCCTGCCAAACGCTTCCTGCTGGCTTTCCGCAAACATCCTTGCCCCTGCGAACGGACGGAGATAACCCTCGGCGACGAGGCGTACACCCTGCTGACAAAAGATTTTTATCTTTGATTTTCGGAATACCGTTATTCCGTTATACCGTTATTCCGTCATTACGACAATTACTGATGAAATCCCGTCCTTAGGAATTCGTCCCATTGTCCCTGATAACCGTTGAACACATTGATATCCACTGGTCCGGTGATGCCGCTGACGCGTCCTTCGGGCGACAGTTGCCAATACACCAGTTTCACGTCGGGCTTGTATTCACCGTAGCGGGCTATCCATACGTTGTAGTTCTGCTTGATGTCTGCGGCATTCTGCATGTGTTTGTTGATGAACATCTGATTGACATACAGAATGGGTCGCATGTGGGTACGCTTCTCCACGTATTCCATAAAGATGCGTATGCGCTGCATCAGCACTTCGTCGCCGCCAATGGCATTGATCTGAGCGTCCGTGGGCTCTACGTCGAGCACGGGGGGGAAATCACCCTTGCGGAATAGTGTGCTGTTGACGAAATAGGTGGCCTGTGCCAGTGCGGGCGTCTTCAGTGAGAAGAAATGGTAGGCACCGACGTGCAGCCCCTGTTTTTTCGCTTTGGCGTAGTCGCTCATGAAGTAACGGTTGCGGATGGTGGTACCCTCGGTGCTCTTGATATAGATGAATGACACGGGGAAGGTCTGGCCGTCTGTGGGATGACGATGGCCAAGGGACGTGATGCGCAACTGTTTCCAGTTGATGCCGAAGCGTTTACGGCCCTTTTCGTGTTGGTGACGCGAGATGTCGATACCATAGATGCGCTCAGCTGTGTAGCGCAGCCTTTCGCCCAGGAAACGCCCTTTCTTCCAGATGCCCACGCGGACCTGGTGGTGGGGCGACGACTCGAAACCGAATCCGTTGCGCTGGTCGTCCTCCCAGAAGCCTTCGTAGTGCGAACCGTCGAGGGCATCATAGATGCCTTGTCCCCAGGCTTGCATGTGGCGGTCCATCTGTCCGCGATAGGTGCCCAGTGAGTCGGTGCGTACGGCTTTGACGATGGTGTCGGCATCATATTCTGCACAGACGATGCGTCCGAGACTGTCGCGCAGCACGACGGGGCCATTGATGCGGCCCAGGTGGAAATGTCCTGCCTTCCAATAGCCACCGGCTATCTTCACTGCGGGCAACAGGCGGTTCTTGGCGGCAACGCGTACGACGACGGTCTTGGTGATCTGTCCGGATTTTCCGGAGGTATTGGCCATTTTGGCCAGCAGGGTGTGGTATTCGGCGATGAGGTTATAGCCTTCGTCGGTGACGTCGTGGGTGCGCAGATAGTAGTCCATCTCGCGCAACTGGTTGGCTACTTGCTGCGAGTCTTTTTGGGGACGTTGGTAGACGCGGACTTCAACCTTGTCGGGGATGTGTGGTGGCTGTGTGTTGCAGGCGTAGAGCAGGCCAAGGGCGACGATGATGGCCGCGGTCAGCAGAATCAGCGTGTTTCTTCTTTTTCTTCCAGCCATGAGTCAAGCAGTTGTCGCGCAATGGAGAGTTTCTCGGGAATGTGGGGCAGGTGGTTGCGGTCGAACCACGAACCCTTCGAGATTTCAGAACGTTGCAGGTGGATCTTGCCGAAGTCGTAGTCGGCAGTAAAGCCTACCATCAGTCCACAGGGGTAGGGCCAGGGCTGTGAACCGAAGTAGCGCAGGTTGGTGATGTGCAGCCCTGTCTCTTCGAGCACTTCGCGGTGTACGGCTTCCTCCAGCGTCTCGCCGGTCTCGACGAATCCTGCCACCAGTCCGTAGTGGTCGTCGCGGAAGTTGTTGGCGTGCACCAGCAGCACCTCATCGCTGACGGGGGAACCGTCAGCAGCGGGGACTTTGCGCCTGACGAGCACGATGACGGCTGTGGCCAGCAGGGGCCATATCTCCTTGCCGCAGTGCTCGCACTTCTTCGAGATGGCGGTGTCGAAGCGCATGGGTCCTCCACAGACGCCGCAGAACTTGGTGTTCTGATCCCAATAGAGCAGTTCGTGACACTTGCCGGCCGTGAGATAGTCCTCGTGGAGCAATTTGTAGTACGACTGGCGCAAGGGACACATCTCGTAGCGGTCAGAGCCCGTCAGCGGCTGGTCGATACGGTAGGCCTTGTGTCCGTCGATATCCATCACTGTCGTCCAGGGCTTCCGTTCGGTGGGCTCTTCGGTGGGTATCTGGTAGGTGTCACCGACTTTCTCGAGAACCAGGTCGGACTGACAGAAGACGAAGTATTTCATGCTTTTTTGTAGGGTTGTTAGGTGGGGTAGGGTCGTTAGGGACTATTTACCGAACAGTGCCTTGCGGTCGCGCTCGAGGGCGGGCTTGGCCCATGCGTCGGGGATGAAGCGCCAGTTGTTCAGGGCCCGTGGGGTGACGGTGCCTTCGCGCTCAATCTTCTGGGTCAGATAGTGACGCTGGTCGCGCTCGCTCATGTATTCGATGCGCTGGGGGATGGAGTCCCAGGGGATGCCTGCGCCGCGTACCAGCAACTCACCGCCGCCATTGCCGCGATAGCTGTTCATGGCCACGCGGTACCACGTATTCTCGTCGAACGGACGACCGTCGCTGAACTGCAGGATCTGGACCTTCTGTCCGTCGGGCTTGGTGACGTCGACGACGTAGTCAATGCCTGCTGCCGAGTCGAAGTTGAACGTGAAGTTCTTGAATCCCTCGCGCTGGTTGTCGCCGGCTACCTTCGGGGCCAGCAGCATGATGTGGTCGTCGGGGCTCTGCATGGTGTTCACCCACTGGTCGTACGACAGCTCCAGGTGATTGCGGATTTCCTTGCCCGTCATGCGCAGCACGTAGATGCCGTTCTCGAAGCGGTAGAGCTTGAACATGTCGCTCATGTACACCGGACCGGCCTTGATTTCGCTGTTGAAGATCAGCGGGGCGGTGAACGACACGTCGGCTTTCGTATGCTCCAACTGCAGGTCGTGGATGAGGTCTACGAAGGCTGCTGAACCGAAGAAGGCGTCGCGGGAGTACATGGTCTCGCTGAACGTGCCGATCTTGCGCTCCACGAAGGCCTTGATGGCGTCTGTCTGTGGCTTGAAGTGCTGCATAAAATCTTCGTCAATGTCCTCCTGGGTGATGTCGATGAGCTCACCCTGCTTCTTGCTGATGGTCCAGCCCTTGCCGGTCTTTTTCAGCGTGATGGTGGCCTGTGACACCTTCTTGGCGTTTGCTGAGGCGTTCAGACAGAGCACGCCGTTGACGGTCTGGTTGAACTCCCGGTGGTCATGGCCGAACAGCAGGACGTCGATGCCTTTTATCTGCTCAGCGACCATGCGTGAGGCGTCCTCGTGGTATTCGGGGGTGACGATGCCGCCTTCCCAGCCGCTGTGGTAGAGTGCGATGATGACGTCGGCCTTCTCCTGTTCACGCAGGATTTTCACCCAGCGGCGTGTCGACTCAAGGATTTCCTCGAAGCGCATGCCCGACCACAGGTTCTGGTGCAGCCAGTTGGGGATGGCCGGTGTCAGCATGCCGAGCACGGCAATGCGCACGCCTTCGCGTTCCATTATCAGATAGGGCTCAACGTAGGGCTTCTGCGACTTCAGGTCGATGATATTGGCACCAAGGGTGGGGCAGTTCAACTCCTTGATCCATTTGTCGTACACCTTGTGGCCGACCTCTACGTCGTGGTTGCCGAAGGCTTCGGCGTCGTATTTCATGTAGTTCAGCACCTCGGCGGCGATGTTGGGCTTGTCGGTGGCCACGAAGTTGGTGTAGTAGCAGGTGGGCTGGCCCTGCAGGATGTCGCCGTTGTCGAGGAGGATCAGGCGGTTGCCCATCTCCTGGCGCTGGCGCTTGACATAACTGCTCACGCGGGCCATCGTGCCAGACATAGGACGGCGCTCGGTGAAGTCATAAGGGAAGAAGGCACCATGGACGTCGGTGGTCTCCACGATGCGCAGCGTGACGCTCTTCGGCGACTTGGCCATCAGGGTGGTCATGCTCATAATTCCGAGTATAAATACAATTAACTTTTTCATACTGCAAAGGTACAAATTTTATTTGTAACCGCCAAATGTTTTCGGGGCTTTTATGTGTTAAAATGTGGAAGGTGTCATAAGTGTCATTAGTCATTAGTGTCATTAAGGTTTTTTGATTGTGTGAAGTTGATTTTATGCACCAATATAATAAAAATATATTTTTATTATATTAGTGTGATTGTTTTGCATTCGAAATTCTTAATGACACTAATGACTAATGACACTTATGACCATGCTCCTATGTGTAAAATTGCCTGTTGGAATTGTGGAATTATGGGAGCGAAAAATATTTACAGTCATTTTAATTGTAGAAAATGTGAAAATGGTGTGCAGGGCGGCGTGGAATATGTTTCAGGCCTACAAAAATTTGCGCCCTGCCCAGGGCGCAAATTTTAGAAGCCTATGTCGGAGAAAATCGTGAGTTTGGAGAGTTTTTAGTAATGCTATAATTATTTACAAAACAGATATTGTTTCTTTCAGAAATTCCTCGGCGCGTTGGAGGTCTTCGGGGGTGTCAATGCCTACCGTTTCGACGTCGGTAAGACCCACACGGATGCGAAAACCGTTCTCCAGCCAGCGCAATTGTTCCAGACTTTCGGCAATTTCGAGCGGTGATTGAGGCAGTTTAGTGACCTCGCGCAGCACTTCGCGACGGTATGCATAGAGGCCCAAATGTTTCAAAAATGGGTATTTTTCGAGCCAAACGGTCTGTTCCTGACCGCGAACGAAGGGGATGATGGAGCGGCTGAAATAGAGTGCAAAACCCTGCAGGTCGGTGACGATTTTCGGGGAATTCGGGTTCTGTGCAGCCTCGATAGTTTCGAATTGTTTACCAAGCGTACCTATTTGAGTCCCAGCGTGTTCAAACAGTTGCATTAGAGTTTCTATTTGGGACTTCTGGATGAATGGTTCGTCACCCTGAATGTTGATGATGACATCGGCATCGGTGCCGATTTTTTCGGCTGCTTCCTCAATACGGTCCGTGCCGCTTTTGTGGTCGGCACGTGTCATCACCGCACGACCGCCAAACGCCTCGACGCATGCAAAAATGCGTTCGTCGTCGGTGGCGACATAAGCCTCGGGGAGCACGGAGGAAGCTTGTTCGTATACTCGCTGGATAACGGTTTTTCCGCCCAGGACGGCCAGCGGTTTGCCTGGAAAGCGCGTCGATGCATAGCGCGCAGGGATGATGCCGATGAATTTCATATCGTTTGTATTTCTTAATGTGCTTGCAAAATTACAAAATAAAAATAAAAAAACGGATAAGATTCCATAAAATATTTGGCAGTCTCGAAAAAAATTCGTACCTTTGTAAAGTTTTTAATGGTTGCACGAATATGACAAGACTGAGATATATCATCATTACGATAATGGTTATGGGCGCAGGGGCGGTCTCTGCGCAGAAAATCACGCTGGGCTCGTGTAAGATGAAGGACGGCGGCAGCTACCAGGGCGAGATGCAGGCCGGCAAGCCCCATGGCAAGGGGCGTACTGCATGGAAGGATGGCGACGTGTTCGAGGGCGAATACGTCAAGGGCAAGCGTCAGGGGTTCGGTATTTACACCTTTGCCGACGGCGAGAAGTACGAGGGCGAATGGATGCAGGACCATCAGCACGGCAAGGGCATCTACTACTACGCCAATAATAATAGGTATGACGGCCTCTGGTACCGCGACGACCGCGAGGGTCACGGGGTGATGTACTATTTCAACGGCGACAAGTACGACGGCAGCTGGAAGGCCGATATGCGTCATGGACAGGGGCGCTACACGTTCAAGGCCGGTGCCTATTACGACGGCGAATGGCGCCAGGACAAGAAGAGTGGGCGAGGTCGCTTCGACTGGGGCGACGGCTCGGTGTACGATGGTCAGTGGGCGAACGACCACCAGAACGGCAAAGGCACCTACCATTATGCCAACGGCGACGTCTATATCGGACAGTTTGCCAACGACGTCCAGCACGGCAAGGGCATCTACAAGTTCCAGAACGGCGATATCTACGAGGGCGACTATGTCGAGGGCTCGCGCACTGGTCAGGGCGTGTTCCGCTATGCCAACGGCGACAAGTATACCGGTCAGTTTCTGAATGGCGACAAGTCGGGTCAGGGCATGCTCGTCTGGAAGCACGGCGACACCTATCAGGGTGAGTGGAAACTGGACAAGCCCAACGGTCGCGGCAAGCTGACCACGAAAGCAGGCGACGTCTTTGAGGGACAGTTCAAGGACGGCAAGATACACGGCGAGGGCATTGCCCGCTATGCCGACGGCTCGAAGTTCAAGGGCCACTTCAGACAAGGCAAGCGCAATGGTCCGGCCATCGAGGAAGACAAGGATGGCAAGCGTTTTGAGGGTACCTACGTCGACGACAAGCGCGACGGTGCCTTCATCGAAAAAGACCGCAACGGCAACATTGTCGCACGAGGCAGTTACGTTCGCGGCCGTAGACAGGCGGAAAGGTAAAAAAGTAAAAAGGTAAAAAGTGTTCAACTACTTAAAAATAAGACAGTTATGATTATCGACAAGATTGAGAACCTGAAGAATTACGCCTCGGTGAACCCGCTGTTCCCGAAGGTGGTAGAGTTTATCGAACAGCACGACCTCGACAAGTTGGAACTTGGTAAGCACGAGATTGTTGGCAAGGACCTCTTTGTCAACATCCAGATGGCCAAAGGACGTTCGCCCGAGGAGGCCGTCATTGAGACCCACGACAAGATGATCGACATCCAGATTCCGCTGTCTGCCGAAGAGACGTTCGGCTACACCCAGCGCGACCTGCTGCCCAAGGCAGACTATAATGCCGAGAAGGATATCACGAAGATTCCCGACCTGGCCGCAGAGAGCTACATCACCTGCCAGCCCGGTATGATGGCCATCTTCTTCCCACAGGACGGTCACGCCCCCTGCATCGCCGGCGTTCCCGAAATCAAAAAGGCAATATTCAAAGTGAAGGCCTGACATCCCTAATATTCCTAACAACCCTATATTACTATGGCAACAACAAAGAAAGCAACAACGGCAAAGCCCGCCGCAAAGAAGACCACAACGGCAAAGAAGGCCGCTCCGAAGAAAGTCAAGAAGGTTGAAGAGCCTCAGCACATCGGTCTGGTAAGAGATGACGGCTGGCTCGAGCCTTTCGAGCAGGCCATTCGCGGCCGTCACGATCATGCCCTGTGGAAGATTGGTCAGCTGACCCGTAACGGCAAGACAACACTGTCGCAGTTTGCCTCCGGTCACCTCTATTTCGGCCTGCACAAGCTCGCCAAGGGCTGGGTGTTCCGCGAGTGGGCACCGAATGCCACCGAGATCTACCTGATTGGTGACTTTAACAACTGGCAGGAGTCGGACAAATACAAATGCAAGCGTGTGGAAGGTACTGGCAATTGGGAACTGAAACTCTCGGAAAAGGCCATCAAGCACGGCGACCTTTATAAAATGAAGGTGAAGTGGAACGGTGGCGAGGGCGAGCGTATTCCTGCCTGGTGCCGTCGCGTCGTTCAGGACGACCAGACGAAGATATTCTCCGCTCAGGTGTGGAATCCCGAAAAGCCCTATGAGTGGAAGAAAAAGACCTTCAAGCCCAATAAGTCTCCGCTGTTGATCTATGAGTGCCACGTGGGTATGGGGCAGGATGCCGAAAAGGTGGGTACCTATAAGGAATTCACTCAGAACGTGCTGCCGCGCGTCAAGAAGGACGGCTACAACGCCATTCAGGTGATGGCCATCCAGGAGCACCCGTATTATGGCTCGTTCGGCTATCATGTATCGTCATTCTTCGCGCCATCCAGCCGTTTCGGAACACCTGAGGACCTGAAGGAGATGATTGATACCGCCCACAAGATGGGTATCGCCGTCATCATGGATATCGTGCACTCGCATGCTGTAAAGAACGAGGTCGAGGGCTTGGGTAACCTCGCTGGCGACCCCAACCAGTTCTTCTATCCCGGCGATCGCCACGAGCATCCGGCATGGGACTCGCTGTGCTTCGACTACGGTAAGGACGACGTGCTGCACTTCCTGCTCTCGAACTGCAAATACTGGCTCGAGGAGTTTAAGTTCGACGGCTTCCGATTCGACGGCGTGACCTCGATGCTGTACTATTCACATGGCCTGGGCGAGGCCTTCGGAGGCTATGGCGACTATTTCAACGGCCATGAGGACGACAACGCCATCTGCTACCTGACGCTGGCCAACTGCCTGATCCACGAAGTCAACAAGAACGCCATCACCATTGCCGAGGAAGTATCGGGTATGCCCGGTCTGGCAGCAAAGTTCGAGGATGGCGGCTACGGCTTCGACTACCGCATGGCGATGAATATCCCCGACTACTGGATCAAGACCATCAAGGAGGTACGCGACGAGGATATCAATGTCTGCTCGATTTTCTGGGAAGTCAAGAACCGTCGTCCTGACGAGAAGACCATCTCGTACTGCGAGTCGCACGACCAGGCACTGGTGGGTGACAAGACCATCATCTTCCGTCTCATCGATGCCGACATGTACTGGCACTTTGCCAAGAAGGATGTCAACGACCTGGCCCAGCGTGGTATTGCCCTGCACAAGATGATCCGTCTGGTGACAGCCGGTGCCATCAATGGCGGCTACCTGAACTTCATGGGCAACGAGTTCGGACATCCTGAATGGATTGACTTCCCACGCGAGGGTAACGGCTGGAGCTACAAGTATGCCCGTCGTCAGTGGAACCTGGTGGACAACAAGGACCTCTGCTACCACTGGCTCGGCGACTTCGACCAGAAGATGCTCGAGGTCATCAAGTCGCAGAAGAACTTCCAGGCTACACCCGTTCAGGAAATCTGGCACGACGACGGCGACCAGGTGCTGTGCTACATGCGTGGCGACTTGGTGTTCGTCTTCAACTTCTCGCCGACACGCTCGTATACCGACTACGGATTCCTCGTACCCACGGGCTCTTACGAGGTGGTGCTCAACACCGATGCCAAGGAGTTTGGTGGCAACGGATTTGCCGACGATACGGTGACACACATCACCAATTACGACCCGCTGTATGTGCAGGACCGCAAGGAGTGGCTCAAACTCTACATTCCTGCCCGTTCGGCTGTCGTCCTGAAGAAGCAGTAGTCTTTTTTACTACGAATTTTTACGAATTTGTTTATTCGATAATAATCCATAGAACCCGCCGTTTTGGTGGGTTTTATGGTATTTATATACATATTTGCAGACAAAAATGATATTTTTTTTGCAAAATAGTGTCCGTTTACAATAAAAATTAGTAATTTTGCACACAAATAGTAAGAATTCTTATTTTTTTATGGTACGTAACATATTCAAAGGACTTGGTATCGCACTGGTCACGCCCTTCAATGCGGACGGATCGGTGGACTACAAGTCGCTCATCCGATTGGTCGAATATCAGCTCGACAACGGAGCTGATTTCCTCTGCATTCTGGCGACAACGGGTGAGACACCCACACTGACTGCCGACGAGAAGCAACGCATCAAAGAGACGATAGTGAGTCTGGTAGGCGGTCGCGTACCCATCCTGATGGGATGTGGAGGCAACAACACAGCGGCCATTATCGAAGAGCTGCAGACACGCGATTTTCAGGGTATCGACGGCATACTGAGCGTATGTCCCTATTACAACAAACCTTCGCAGGAAGGACTCTACCAGCATTTCAAGGCCATCGCAAACGCCACGAAATTGCCGGTAGTGCTCTATAATGTCCCTGGTCGTACCGGTGTCAATATGACGGCTGCTACAACGGTCCGTCTGGCCACCGACTGCAAGAACATCGTGGCCATCAAGGAGGCTTCAGGCAATCTGGAGCAGGTCGACGAGATTATCAAGAACAAGCCGAACACCTTCGACGTCATCAGTGGCGACGACGCCCTGACGTTCCCGATGGTCAGCTGCGGTGCTGTGGGCGTCATCAGCGTTATAGGTAACGCCCTGCCCAAGGAGTTCTCGAAGATGATCCGTCTGCAGATGCGTGGCGAGTACGATGCTGCACGCAAGATTCACCACCGCTTCATCGACCTCTTCTCGCTGCTCTTCGTCGACGGAAACCCTGCCGGTGTGAAGGCCATGCTCAGCGAGATGGGCTATATCGAGAATGTACTGCGCCTGCCCCTGGTGCCGATGCGCGTCAAGAATGTGCAGCGCATGAGTGAGATTTTAAAGGAGTTAAAAATATAAACCGAAAATCCGGACATCCGGAATATCCGGTCAAACTATGGAAGAGTCGAGAGTCATTCACGAAATCACCCCGCTGATGGGTAAGGACGCCCTCTATATTGCCGATCGCAGGAAGAAGGAGTTCACCTATCCCATTCACAACCACGAGGTGTTCGAGCTCAATTTCGTTGAGCATGCGCCTGGTGTGCGCCGTATCGTGGGCGACTCCAACGAGGTCATTGACGACTACGACCTCGTACTCATCACCAGTCCCGATCTGGAGCACGTCTGGGAACAGAACACGTGCACCAGCGACGATATCCGCGAGATTACCATACAGTTCTATCTGGACATGAGCGACGATGGATTCCTGTCGCGCAACCCCTTCTATAGCGTTCGCAAGATGCTGAAGGAGGCCCGAAAAGGACTGGCATTCCCCATGTCGGCCATTATGCGCGTCTACCAGCAGCTCGACACGTTGAGCTCGGTGAAGGACGGCTTCTATGCGGTAATGCAGTTTATGACCATTCTCTACGAACTGTCGCGCTGTGATGGAGTCCGTACGCTGGCTACGTCGAGCTATGCAAAAGTCGAGGTGGAGAGCGACTCGCGCCGTGTGCTGAAAGTGAAGAACTACATCGCCAAGAACTACATGGACGAAATCCGACTGAACACGCTGGCCGATATTGCCGGCATGAGTCCGTCGGCATTCAGTCGCTTCTTCAAGCTCCACACGGGGCGTAACCTCAGCGAATACATCATCGAGATGCGACTGGGCTATGCCAGCCGAATGCTCGTTGATACGGCCAAGAGTGTGGCGGAAATCAGTTTCCAGAGCGGATTCAACAACCTGAGCAACTTCAACCGCATCTTCAAGAAGAAGAAAGGTTGTTCGCCCTCAGAGTTCCGCGAGAATTATCATAAGACAAGAATCATAGTCTGAGCAGCGTATGAGAAGAGCGATTCTGACCATAGTAATTTGTCTGATGGGAAGCATCCTGATGCCTCTTAGCGCTGTTGCGGCCCCAAAATATCATTTCGACGAGGAGATTGCGGAGGCAAAGAAAAACCACGACAACAAAAAACTTGGCACGGTGCTGCTGGCTCGTGCAACAGTATTCTTCAATAATGGGATGGCCGATTCCATCCTGCTCCACGTACCTGAGGACTTGCAAACTCTGGGCGAGATTGAACAGTGGGATGCCTACTATGATATTTGGTCCCATCTGATTAACACCTTAATATATTATAGCAACAGCAAAAATAAGGCGTTGCGTGAGGTGCAGGCGATGTTTGAGGATGCGAAGAAACGCAATAACGAGAAGGGAATGGGCATTGCCTACTATATGATGGGTAATGTCTATTTGAATATGAACGAGCTCGACGAGAGTGCTAACGCATACAAAAAGGGTTTGGAGAACATGCGGAAGATTTCACCGCTGCCTATAATCATAACGGAGCTCTACTCCTATTATGGTGACGTGCTCAACGAGCAGAAGCGTTTCAAGGAACTCGACGAATTGACGGTAGGGTGGAAGGAAGATGTCCAGAAACTAATAATGGAGAATATGAACCGATCGGAAGCACAGCGAGAGATCATGTGGTTCTACTACAATATCGCCTGTATACAGGCTGCTATCGGACTGGAGGATTTCTCCCGTGCCCAGAGATTTTTGGACGACGCCTACCGTTTTGTTCACTCAGAAGACGACTATCTGTCGGCCACATGGCTGACGACTGCTGCTCAGTTGCGACTGAAGCAGGGACGCTATATGGAAGCGCTTTACCTGAACACGCGAAGAATGTCGCTGGTGACTCCCGATGAGGACAAGGCCATCTACCTGTCGGTAGCCCTGCAGCGTACTGACATCTTGTCGGGTCTGCATCGCTATGAGGAATTGTCGAACTTGTATCAGCGGATGTATTTCCTGAAAGACTCGCTGAATAGTGCCGACACAAAGAACCAGTTGGCCGAGATGAATTCTATTCTGCATGTCGACGAACTAGAGCGTGAGCAGGAGCGCTTGAAAATGGAACAGGAGCGTGAGCAGTTCCGTAGTATGTTGATTATTGGCGGACTGATTCTGGTGGCAATGGTGGCGTTTATCGTGTTCCGCACAATAGCTGCACGCCGTTTGAAGAAGGCTCACGACCAGTTGCAGGAAACCCACGAGGAACTGCTGACGGCCTACGACCAGCTGGAGGAGACAACGACGGCGAAGGAGCGTATTGAGAGCGACCTGCGTATTGCACGTAACATCCAGATGGGTATGGTGCCTCGACACTTCCCCGAGCGTCCCGATTTGGACCTCTATGGCTCGATGACGCCAGCGAAGGAAGTGGGTGGCGACCTGTATGGATACTATCTGGCCGAACATCCTGGTGAGGAGGGAAAGAGCGACAAGCTATACTTCTGTTTGGGCGACGTATCGGGTAAGGGTGTGCCTGCCTCACTGTTTATGGCACAGGCCACACGTTTGTTCTGTACGTTGGCTGCACAGGAGATGATGCCCGCCGAGATAGCTACCCGTATCAACAATGCCCTTTCGGGTGAAGACAACGAGACGGGTATGTTCGTGACGATGTTCTTGGGGCTGCTCGACCTCGAGACGGGTCACCTCGATTTCTGTAATGCCGGTCACAACCCGCCAGTACTTTTGCGCGACGGCAAGCCGGAATTTGTCGAGATGATACCCAATGCACCCGTGGGAATCATTCCCGAACTGGACTATGAGGGCGAGGAGATTGCCGACATCACGAACTGTCCGCTGTTCGTCTATACCGACGGTCTGAACGAGGCCGAGAACCGTCAGCAGGAGCAATTTAGCGATGAGCGCCTGCTGGAACTGATGGAACAGGTGCCCTTCGAGAGTTGTCAGCAGACTGTCGAGATGTTGCGTGAGGAAGTGGAGAAGCACCGCGACGGAGCCGAGCCGAACGACGACCTCACCATGCTGTGTGTGAAATTTATCAAGGAAAATCATAACTGAACTTAAACTATAGGACTATGAGAAAGGAACTAGTACTAAAGAACCAGATGAGCGAGATGGAGCGCGTCAACCAGTTCGTCGAGGAAATCAGCGAGGAACTGGGGCTTGACATGGAACTCCAGATGAATCTCAATCTGGTGATGGAGGAGATGGTGGTCAACGTCATTTCCTATGCTTATCCTGAAGGCAAGACGGCAGAGATCGAACTGCTGGCGGAGTCGGACGGAAAGGAACTTACCTTCGTCCTCAGTGATTGTGGCAAGGAATTTGACCCTACCATGAAGGAGAGTGCTGATATGGATGTGAATCCTGCTGAGCGCGATCTGGGTGGTATGGGTATCTTCATTGTCAAGAACATCATGAACGAAGTGACCTATCAGCGTCTGGAGGGCAAGAACTTGCTCACCATGAAGAAAGACATTTTAAATCAGTAAACAAAAAAAGTAATAACAATTAAATAACTAAAAGATTATGACACAGATTATCAAAGAAGGTGGTAAGACCATCATTAAGACCGGTGAGCGTATTGACACAATGAATGCTCCACAGTTTGAACAAGACATCCAGCCCGCTCTGGCCGACGGAGGCGTCGAGCTCGAGATGGACTGCTCTGACCTTAACTATATGGCATCTTCAGGTCTGCGTATCATTCAGAAGACCATGCGTACCGTCATGCAACAGAAAGGTCAGTTCAAAATGACCAACGTTAGTCCCGAAATTTACAAGGTATTGGCTATGACAGGCTTCACCAAGTTTATGAAGGTGGAAAAGAAGGCTTAATACGGGCGTAGGCCTAAATTGAAAATAAATAATAGTAAGCCTTATGATATACGTTATAGTTGTTTTGGTCGTCATTATTCTTGTGCTGGGTTTTGCACTGCACACACAGAGCAAAAACAACTCCCGCCAGGCTGAAGAGCAGCAACGGCTGCTGGACGACTACCAGCAGCGCGTCAACGAACAGCAGAAACTGTTGGAGGACTACCGTGCACTGGAGAAGAATTTTGACAATGTTGGCGAGGGCTATGAGCAGGCGCTGCTGGCTTTCGACAAGATGAACGAGGAGCAGGATAAGGCCCGTGCTGCCAACGAGGCCCTGCAGCAGACGGTGACGAACCTGCAGCAGACGAATAACCAGATGCAGGAAGAGGCACAGAAAAAGGCTGAGGTGATGCAGGATGTGATTGCTGCACTGCAGGCTTCTGGCGATCCAAAGCTGACAGCGCTGGCAGGTAAGATTTCCGATATGGACGACCTGAAAGCTGATTTGCCTCCCTTTGAGCGTACTGACAACGTGATGGTGGCTCAAGTGGCTGAAGAGGCTGCCCGTCAGGCTGGTGCCGATAAGGTGCAGTACATCAAGTTCGAACAGACTGTCGATCCTTCAGCAGCTGCTACGATGCTGTCGACAAATTTAAAGAAGGCAGTCCGTGCACTGACCCACTTGATTGATAATGCCCTGAAGTTCACTACCGAGGGTAGTGTGACGCTTGGCGTGAATGTCGATATGGACAAGATGCAGGCTATCTACTGCGTCGAGGACACCGGAGCAGGTATTGATGCTGCTGAGGCTGAACACATTTTCGAGCCGTACGTGAAGCTGAACCAGTTCTTCGACGGACAGGGTGTTGGTCTCACTGTAGCCCGCAACATTGCCCGTCGTCTGGGTGGCGATGTGGTGCTCGACACCACGAAGGAGACACCAGGAACTCGATTTGTACTATCATTACCTATTTAATATGTAGAGAAAAGAGGCGGATTTTAAAGAATCTGCCTCTTTTTTTGAAAAAAGTCTCCAAAAAGTTTGGCAGTTTCGCAAAAAGTGATTACCTTTGCACCCGCAAATCAGAAATAGGAACTTTTTTGCAGGTCGATTAAGGTCGACAACGAATCATGGAGGTTCCGTAGCTCAACTGAATAGAGCATCTGACTACGGATCAGAAGGTTGTGGGTTTGAATCCCGCCGGAATCACAAAAGACGCCATCGAGAGAGATGTGACGGACAAAATTGCGGAAATAGCTCAGTTGGTAGAGCACAACCTTGCCAAGGTTGGGGTCGCGGGTCCGAGTCCCGTTTTCCGCTCAACATGTTGAACAAAAAAGAGCATTAGGACGTTGGGTCTTAATGGTAAATGCCCAGGTGGCGGAATTGGTAGACGCGCACGTTTCAGGTGCGTGTGCCGCGAGGCGTGCAGGTTCGAGTCCTGTTCTGGGCACTCTTTTTTATTCACTAGTTATTAGTGTTGGAGAGGTGGCGGAATTGGTAGACGCGCTACTTTGAGGGGGTAGTGTCAATTGCGACGTGGGAGTTCGAGTCTCCTCCTCTTCACTGAAAAAATAGCGGAATTTCCGTGCAAGTGAGCGCAGAAAGTTTACTTTATGCCGAACGCCGCCGGAAATAGCGATTGTTCGAAGAACAAGCGGAAATAGCTCAGTTGGTAGAGCACAACCTTGCCAAGGTTGGGGTCGCGGGTCCGAGTCCCGTTTTCCGCTCTTTTTTACGGAAAAACAAAACCAACCACTTTAAATGAATTTATACATACGATACTTTGATCAGGAAGTATTAGTGAAAGATGTTGATGAGGCTATCGCATTTCTCGCTGATATCGATGAAATAGGAATGAATCCCATGCTTGAGCGCGATGTACGTGAATACGTGGAAAGCAACGTGATGTACCCCAAGCGTTATAAGATTCGTCCACGTGTATACTTTATTATTATTAAGACAGAAGCAGAAACGATGGAAGACTTCAAAGAAAAGAAGGCTGTTCGTCCTGTTAGTGCTATTGTCAAGCCTGAGGCTCCTGTATTGGTTCGTCTCAATGAGGAGCGCTTTGGATGGTATGAGGGTTCGCTTGACTTCAAGCGTGTCTCTATTGTTCCAGGAACAGGCAAGTTCCAATATCGCGATACTCATTTTGTGGCTTGCTGTAAGGCTGTTTCTGGCATGGACTGTTACAATCGTATCGTTGACCATTTGAGTCAGCGTGTTGATCCGCGCAGTCAGTTTCCTTCAGCCAAGGGCAAGAATTTTAAGTTCACTTATCTGGGAGAGTGCAAGTAAAGGAACGCGTATATGAATAAGGTGATGTTGATTGGCAATGTAGGTCAAGAACCTGAAATCCGTTATGTAGAACAGGGTGTAGCGGTAGCACGTGTGCGACTGGCTACAACAGAACGTGGCTATACGTTACAGAATGGTACTCAGGTGCCTGACCATACTGATTGGCACAACGTTATTCTTTGGCGAAAGTTGGCTGAAATCGTTGAGAAGTATGTCCACAAGGGCGATAAGTTGTATATAGAAGGGCGCATTCGCTATTCTACGTACGACGACAAGCAGGGACAGCGTCGTAGTATGACAGAGATTTGGGCAGACAACATTGAGTTGCTATCGCCCCGTCCTGCTACATCGCTGACAGAGCCTGACTCAACGGCTACAGAGTAATCATGGACGAGTATATACAACAGATTTTCAATGAGGTGACATGGATGTCGCCTTCTTTAGGTGCTATTATAGCAGGAGTGTTGGCCTGCGTGTTGTTATTGGTGTCGGGTTTTGCATCGGGTTCCGAGATTGCTTTTTTTTCATTGACACCCAGCGATCTGAGTGAACTGGACGAGGAACGTACGCCTGTTGACGTGAAAATCAAGGAGTTGCGTGAGGATTCGGAACGTACGCTGGCCACTATTCTGATTACTAATAACCTGGTGAATGTGACCATCATCATGTTGCTGAACTATTTCTTTGCCCATGTGGTGGACTTTGGCGGAGCCTATTGGCTGCAATTCCTGTGTATTACGGTATTGCTGACGTTCCTGTTGCTGCTTTTCGGTGAGATTATGCCGAAGGTCTATACGGGTCAGCATCCGCTTAGATTTTGTCGACGTGCTGTTGGAGGAATACTGTTCTGCCGTAAACTGTTCTATCCTTTTGCTACCATTCTCATCAAGTCGGGTATTTTGGCTGACAAGGTGGTAGGTAAGAAGAGTCACGTGCTGAGCGTGGACGATCTGGAGCAGGCTTTGGAACTGACTGATAAGGAAGATATCAAAGAGGAACAGCGTATGCTGGAGGGCATTGTCCGTTTTGGCGACGAGACAGCTAAGGAGATTATGACGTCGCGCCAGGATGTGGTGGATCTCGACTTTAAGTCTTCCTTCGCAGAGGTGCTGCGCTGTATTGTGGCGAACAATTACTCGCGCATTCCCGTCTATCAGGACAATAGCGACAATGTGCGCGGAATCCTTTATATCAAGGACTTGCTGCCGCATCTGTCGAAGGGTGCTGCCTTCCGTTGGCAGTCGCTCATCCGTCCTCCTTATTTCGTTCCTGAGACGAAGAAGATTGACGATTTGTTGCGCGAATTCCAGGAGAATAAGGTTCACATTGCTATTGTAGTCGATGAATTCGGAGGTACCAGCGGTATTGTGACGCTGGAGGATATCCTAGAGGAGATAGTCGGTGAGATTAACGACGAATACGATGAGGACGAGAAATCATATGCACGCATTAATGCCAATACTTTTGTTTTCGAAGGTAAGACGTCGCTGTCGGACTTCTATAAGATTATGAAGCTCGACGATGATGTCTTTGAGGAAGTAGAAGGTGATGCCGATAGCATTGCTGGCTTGTTGCTTGAAATCAAGGGCGACTTCCCTAAACTTCACGAGAAGATAGACTATCAGAACTTTACCTTCGAGATACTTGATATGGAAGAACGCCGTATCTCAAAGGTTAAGGTTGTACTTCACGAAAAGCCAACGGAAGAGTAGGGGGTTATTCCCATCCGAAACGTTTCCAGTCCATCACTTGGTTCCAGCCGAAGTTGATGGACGTTTTGTTGTACGCCATATTACCATAGCTATAGTATGAATTCTGTTGGGGGATAAACATACTGATACAACCGTATTTCAGATTAGAATCAAAGGTATCGAAGGTTCTTGCCAAAGAACCCCATATCGTCATCCATTTCATCGACATCCGGTAGTAGGGTACAGCCAACTGATAGGTTTCTTCCCATAACTTGAAGTCGGCTTCCGACAGCAGACGTTCCATCACGGCTCTCATATCGTACATCATGGGAACGTCACCATACCAATAGAAAGCAATAGAAGTTAAGTCTGGACTATTAGGGTATTGCGGATAGCCGCCAGTGGCGCGTTCCAGCATATCGTGAGTCCTGTAGGCCAACTCACCGATATACTTGGTGTCAATGACAGCAAGAGGAACGCTATAGCCGTCTTCCATATAGGGCCAGCTGCTTTTTTCGCTGTAATTCAGATGACTGTAATCAGCGTAGTAGTCGTAATAGGTATCGATAATGCCTTTGTATAGGGCACTACCGCTATTGAACAGGTGAGGCACTACTAACTGATAGGGGGCGCCATAACCTGGAATCTCGGCGGGAGAGCCAATCAGATAGTCTGTCACATCGCGCAGTTCATAGCCATTTTCTGCACAGAGCATATTGCAACAGTCTGCAAAGATGAAACTCAGCTTGGGCAAAACGTTCTGGTCCTTCAGACCTTTCAACGCTTTGGCCATCTGGGTGATATTCATCCATTTGTTGTTGTCAATGCCGTATGCACGCTTCTGGGCTATCGTATCAGACTCGACAACCCATCCGGAAGCGTGTCCCCAGAGCACCAAACCATATTCCTTTGCAGGGCAAAGCTGTGTGATTTGTTTCAGTACCTCGCTGAGCTTTTCAGGGTCGGAGGCATAGAAATCATTGGTGTATTTATAGAGGGTGTCCAGCTTGGATTCCTTGGTGATTCTGGCAATAAAGGGTTTCTCGCTGCTTATGCTCCTGTCTATAAAGACCACCAGGTTGCAGTTCAAGGGAATGCCGGAAGCTCCTTGCAACATTTCCTGGATGTCTTCAGACACAACAGGCGAAAGACTGTTGTCGCCCGACATATATACCATCACAGTGCGCTGGGCATTGGTTGGTATTTTCTTTTCTTCGTCTTTCTTACAGGCTGTTATCAGGACAGCGCAACACATGAAAAAAAGTATCTGTTTCATAGTTCTTGTTCATTGATGGGTGTATTTGCGCGTTTGCGCAGACGTTCTTGATACCACCATAGGCCGTATAGCATTCCGATAGCCAACAACACCATATATATCCATACGGCAGTGGGCGAGAACAGAAAGCTGGGTGGAATGACCACCTCGATGGTACGAACGTCGTATGCTTCTGGTGATTCCAGCAGGAAGGCCTTCACTTGGAAACGGTAGGTTCCTGCCGGCACGCCACGATAGTGGGCCATACGGCTCTTATCGGCATTGACCCATTCACGGTCGTAGCCATCGAGTTTGTATTGGTAAACGATGCGGTGTTGCAATTGGTAGTTCAGTGCGGCAAAACGGAAGGCAAACTCGTCGCCGTGTGAAGGGAGAACGACACGTCGATTCTCTGGCACGTAATAGTCGAAGGTCTGATTCAGTCGCGGGCTCTGCAATTCGTCGTTCAGGTAGAAGTCGGTAATGCGCAATTTCAGCAGCGAACCTCTTTCGTTCTTCAGTTTCTTGCGGTCGATGGTATAATATCCGTTCAGTGTTCCTATAAGTATGCTGCCTCCTTCGGCCATAATGGCAGAACCTTCAGAGCACATGGTCTCGTCAACACCGTCGAGCTGGGAATAAGTAGTGAAAATCTGCTTCTTGACATCAAACGAGCTGAGCATGTGGTCAGTGGAAAACCAGACGTTGTTCTTTTCGTCGAACGTAATGCTGCGAATCTCCTCCGAAGGCAGTCCGTCGGCAATACCATAGTTTTTGAACATCCACGCTCCCTTTTCGTCGCGTTTGGTAGCATAGCTGAGTCCTCCGCTGTTGGTGCCAATCCACATGGTGCCCTTAGCGTCGCTGGCCAGGCAGACAATATCGTAACTCATCAGACCGTCTTCCAGACGCTCGGTCATCTTCATCTGCTCGATAGACACATTGTTATTATGCATCGACATGATGAGAATACCGTCAGTCGTTCCTGCCCACACCTTCCCGTCTTTAGCTAGTGCCAGCGTACGCACTTTCTGATGGGCGTTGAGCGGATAGCGTTTCAAGGCGTTCTTGGAGTGAAGGGCGATATAGTTGCCGGCTTTGTTCTTGCGCAGAATGTTGACACCACCGCCATAGGTGGCTATCCAGATGTTGCCTTCACGATCCTCTACAGCTTGGTAGGCTGCATTGGAACTGAGTGACCAAAGGTTGTTGTCGTCGTGACGGAAGTTCTGAATATTGTATCCTCCGCCTGTTGGGGTAATTTTGTATACACCGTTGTCCTTGTCGCAAACCCAGTAATTGCCTTTCGAATCCATCGACATTCCATAGGGACGACTGATGGGATTGCCTTTGGAATCGTGGGTAATCGTTCCCGTATGATTCCCGTGGGCATCATAGATGAAAATCTTTCCTCGTTTGTTGCAGAGGAAGGTCAGATGGCGCTTGGGGTCGTAGCACATGGCGCGAACCTCGTTGTCCATAGGATCCTCGGAATCAGGAGTCAACAAGGTACGCGTAATGGTTCTTTTCAGCACCTCCAGTTTTTCCAGTCCTCTGCGGATGGTTGACTCCCAGACAACACCGTCGTTCATCTCCAGACGGGCATTGACAGAGTTCGACAGGTTCCAGGGGTTGCTGGGGTCGTTATGGAAATATTCTACCTCATCGCTCTCGCGGTTATAGTATCCGTAGCCTCCGTGATTCATGCGGACCCACACCACGCCCATCGCTTCGGCAAACTCGGCTCCGCGACTGGTATATTCAGGAATCAGCACGCGCTGGGTAAAACGCTTGACGTCGCCGTTCTCGGGATTCAGACGATAGGCTCCGTCCTTCAGGTCCGAGTACCAGATGGTGCCGTGACTGTCGACAAAGAGTCCTGTCACTTCCTCTCCGATGTCCTTGACCAGTGTGGGCTCCTGACCGTAGGAGAATTGCATGATTTTTCCCGACTTGGTGCCGGCAAAGATGTTGTATCCGTTAGTGGCCAGACAGCTGATGTTCTCGTCCAGGAAGTAACCGTTCTTTTCGAGTGACAGATTCGACATGTTGATGCGGTGAACGCCTTGATTGGTACCTACCCAGAGGTCGTTGCGATAGCCTTCCACCAGGCATGTCACCGTCAGGTTGCCCGTCATAATCTGGTCGTGCTTCTTTCCGTTGCGGTCGAGGCGTAGCTTGTAGAATCCTGTCTCGCCAAACGAGAAATACACGTCGCCAACGCTGGAGACGTAGGGGACGAAGAAATAATCGACGCCAAACTCATCGTGTCCGCTGATGCCTTCCAGAGGGTCTTCAATACGGTCGGTCTGTCGGTTCAGCACAAAGATGCGCCCGTCGTACATCTTGAGCCAGATGTTTTGCGACTGGTCGATAGTCATGCGGTCTATTCGGTTGTGCAGTCCCTTGACACCACTCATGATACCAGTTCTGTAGTTGTAGAAATTGTAGCCGTCGAATCGCGAGACGCCATTCCAGGTGGCTATCCACAGGTATCCGTAGTCGTCGTTCAGCAGCACACCAATGGTGTTGCTGGGCAGACCGTTGTCTGTTGAGTAATGAGATAAAGAAGCCTGCAATTGCTGGGCTCTCAAGTTCGTGGGAACCCAGAGCGCCAGCATTGCAAGCAATGTTAGTAGACTTGTCTTGTAGTTTGTAATGATCATTCTGTGTATTAATAGGCGAAGAGCGGGTAGCCCTTCATGGTCTCGTTGACCTCGCCGCGGACTTTGGCGATGACCTGCTCGTTCTCGGGATCGTTCAGCACTTCCTCAATCCAGGCGGCAATCTTAATCATCAGGTCTTCCTTCGCACCACGAGTGGTGATGGCGGGAGTACCCAGACGGATACCGCTGGTCTGGAAGGCCGAGCGGCTGTCGAACGGTACCATATTCTTGTTCACAGTAATGTCAGCAGCAACCAGTGCGTTCTCGGCTACCTTACCGGTCAGCTCGGGATACTTCGAACGCAGGTCAACCAGCATTGAGTGGTTGTCGGTACCACCGCTGACGATGCCGAAGCCGCGCTTCACGAGTTCCTCGGCCAGCACGGCAGCATTCTTCTTTACCTGCTTGGCCCACTCCTTGAACTCCGGCTTCAGAGCCTCACCGAAGGCAACGGCCTTAGCAGCGATAACGTGCTCCAGCGGACCGCCCTGCTGTCCAGGGAATACGGCCGAGTTCAGCAGTGCTGACATTTTCTTCACGACGCCCTTCGGAGTGGTGTAACCCCAAGGATTGTCGAAGTCCTTGCCCACCAGGATGATACCACCACGCGGACCACGCAGGGTCTTATGAGTGGTAGAAGTCACGATGTGAGCCCATTTCACGGGATTCTCCAGCAGACCGGCAGCAATCAGACCAGCGGGGTGGGCCATATCGATCATCAACAGGGCACCTACCTTATCGGCAATCTCGCGCATGCGCTTGTAGTCCCACTCACGGCTATAAGCAGAGCCACCGCCGATAATCAGCTTGGGCTTGTGCTCCAGGGCCAGGCGCTCCATCTCGTCGTAGTCGACGCGGCCCGTCTCCTTATTCAGATTATAGCCCACGGGCTTATACAGGATACCCGAGGTGTTGACGAGCGAGCCATGCGACAGGTGACCGCCGTGATCCAGGTTCAAACCCATGAAGCAGTCGCCGGGCTTCAACACTGCCAGCAGAACGGCAGCATTAGCCTGTGCACCAGAGTGGGGCTGCACGTTGGCATATTCAGCACCGAACAGCTCGCAAACGCGGTCGATGGCCAGCTGCTCAACCTTGTCAACCACCTGGCAACCGCCATAGTAGCGATGGCCGGGATAGCCCTCGGCATATTTGTTAGTAAGGTAGGAGCCCATGGCCTCCATCACCTGGTCACTTACAAAGTTCTCACTGGCAATGAGCTCAATGCCCTTCAACTGGCGCTGATGCTCCTGCTCAATCAACTCGAAAATCTGATTGTCTCTTTCCATTGTTTTTTTCTATCTAATGTAAATATGAATCTTTCGGACTGCAAAGTTAGTGCAAATTGAGCGAAATACCAAAGAAAATAGAATATATTGCATTCTTTTTCTCAAAATAATTTGCATTTTACTTGCTTTTCAGCGATTATTTTTGTATCTTTGCATCTAGAAAGGCAATCGTTGCATCTGTTTAGGCCAACGCCAACCCCCCAAAGGTTTAAGTCTTTTGGCGGCCGCGGCAAGATATTCGCACGCACGCCACAAGATATTGCCCCGCCCGCCGCAACAATTTGCCACGGGCGGGGCAAATTAGTAACATGCCGTCTCGCTCCCTGCAAACCCTAGTCTTGCTCCCTGTAACTACGGGGACTTTCCCCCTTTCTCCCCTAGTATTTATTGCGAACGTCACTTACGACTTGTTAATTTTGCTGCCATGCTACCACACTTGCTGCCACTACTGGAACCCATTTAAACAAAGGCATCTCGAAAGATTTGTGGCAGCATGGTAGCAAAATCACGAAAAAAAATTTTTTTTTCAATTAATGGCTGGAGTGTCAATAACCCTGCCTTTAATGTTGCAAACTACCAAACATCGACGCAGTTTTATCATCCATCGACGCAGTTTTATCATCCATTGACGCAGTTTTAACGTCCATCGACGCAGTTTTAACTTTACACGGCACCTCCAAACCCTTTAGAACGTACCTTCCAACCCTTTAGAACGTACCGCACGACCTTTATTTGCGTGGTTTGAGTATGAGAGGGTGTGAAATCCCTGATCATCCCAGGTGCAAATATTTTCTTAGAATAAAGAGATCTGATCTAAAAAAGTCATGTCAACACTTGAGCGTTATCAACCCATACATCGACATAGTGAGTTTGTCTATATTGATTAAGAATCTCAATTTTCTCGTTAATTATATCTTCGTTACGCTGAAAGTCTGGGCATTTATATGCATCTTTGTTAAGGATACGACTGCCTCGCTCCTTCAATAATTTGCAAATTGTAAATCCATCAGAATTAGTCTGATTTGTACAGAGCCAACAATGCTTTAGCGACTTATCGTATTGACTCGCATAGGCCAGACCCATGACTTCCATTCCACCTTCGTTATGTATCTGTGCATCATATTCATTACGATAAGTCATCTCGAAGAAGCCTCTTCGTAAAGTATAACTTTTATATAAATCCGAGAGTGATGGAACGTAACGGCAAGTGATGTGAAAATCAAGAAAAGTCTTGTGTGATGGGAAAATAGTGTATTTATGTAAATAAACGGGGCCGCACGGTTTGTCGCCAACTACATCTTCTAATGGTTTGAAATTGTATAAGCGGACTCTTTCACTCTCTTGAATAGTTGAGCCTATAATCCTATCTATATCGTTTTCTGATTTGATGCAAAATTCAATGATATGTGCTCCTGATTCTATCTTTTCTTTTTCACAGGGGTGGGTAACAAATATTTCTATAAACAAAGGTTTGCTCTCATTTATTTTACAATGCCACAATATATCTGGAACAAAAGATTTCTCACCAATTCTAATTTCCTTCTCTTTTTCGCATTGCCCAAAGAAATCTTTCAAATTGAAATCATTGTTATCATCAATTGCACATGTTTCTCTTTTATAGAAGCCACATCTTACAGATTCAGAACACGCACTCTTATATGGAAGGGAAAGGCTAATAGTTTCCGACTCCCTAATCCATTTGAGGATTTTCAATTCTGCCAGCGAATGCAAGTACTTATCATAGCTACATTCACTCCGCTTGTGTGCAAAATGCCATTCATTGTGCTTGCCACACCTTGGAATCATTTCTCCCTTGCAATACGGACAATAAAATACCTTGCCTAAACCTTTGGCATCATTAATATCAATAATCTCTTCGCTATCGATATTTCTTAAAGCACTATGACATTGAATGGGAGATTTCATTATTTACAAATCAGCCTCCTCTGCCTTTTTTATTGGCTCATAATTTTGTGAATCTAAATAGATTATCATAACATAATCTCGATAATCACTTTCCACGTCATATCTATATTCTGATGAAACATTAATAATCCCGATATTTGCCTTGCATAACAAGTACACATATCCAAAACAAGGGACTAAATCATCGGAAAGTTCAGGTATGATAGGCTTTGTTATATTAATAACGGTAGACTCCCTTCCGTTTATGCCAGTCTCAGAAGATGATGTATTTATTCGGTTAAGTTTCCCTGTTTCTACATCTTCCTTAAATAGTTCTTTATGGTCTAAATAGTAATCGTTATATATGTCAAATTTGTCTGTCTCGTATTTTTTTATAAGGTCTTTTTTGAAGTTCTGATATGTCAGTTCTGATGAATTCTTAAATCCACAAGGAATACATACTGAGACACTATAAACAACATCTGTATTGGTATTAAACGAAACGAGAAGTTTGCATTTGTGCCCGGAGAATGAACCATTATAAAACCTTATGCCTTTAGAACGTTCTGAAGTGCGGCTAAATCCCTTATTCTTAAGCTCTTTCTGAAAATTCTTTATTTTCCCGTCTATAGGAATTCCCATGAAAGTAAGATGCTCTTTTTGCGCTTGGCTTATTACTGTAAATAATACAGCAATTATTAATGATATTAATCTTTGCATATCTATACTTTTTGTCTTTTACTACTTCAATAGATCGTTGAGTTATGGGGACGATTCTGAATGAACCACTTTTTAGATGAAATAATAATATGAAGAAGTGCCCTCCAAAACAAAAATCACATACATGATTCGTACCCTTTAATCACATTTGTCACTATTTCTCTCAGCCCATAGGCATCTGCGATTTTAAGAGTTATACATTATATGTTATTGATTGTCGTTTTCGAACAGTTCTTGCTTGAAGAAGTCGATAGCTTTTTTCAAGGGTTCCAGATCTTTCTTCACGATACTGAAAATGGCATCTGCATCAACCTCAAAGTAGTGGTGTGCCATAATGTCTCTTGCTCCCATAACTTTTTTCCACTCTACAGCAGGGTATGTGAGAAGCAACTTCTTGTCAGTAAGTTTGTCCAGTGTTTTTACTGCCTCACCCAAAGCAATAATCACCATGCAGGCAGCATCGAGTTTCTCCATACCAAAAGGCGAGAGGAGAAAGTCATCGACAGTATGTATTTGGACGGTGCGCTCCTGTAGCCGAGTGATGGCTGTCTCGATATTCTTCAGGGTCTCATAGACCATTGCCTGTTTCTCAGAAGACTCGAATTCCATATTTCAAGATTTGCTGTTTAAAAACTGGGTTCATACGTTCTCGCATCCGCACCACATCAACGTCGCATCCAAGCAGCTCCTGGAGATAGATCTTCACACCAGCCTGGTTAAACAAATTGGGTACCATCTCCACACAAATGTCCACATCGCTGTCTTCTCGCTGTTCGTTGCGTGCCAGCGATCCAAAGAGCGTCATGGAGTGTACGCCATAGTGCTCGTCAAGATACTGACGAGTAGTCTTCAGCTTCTCTATGGTCTCTGTTCTGTCAAGCATAAGCGAATATTATTGATGTTTCACGCTGCAAATATACGAATTAGTGAGCACAATACAAAACAAAAAAGCAAAATATTTAGAAAAAAAAATCCATGCGGCTCGTCCGCTGTGTTGCGGACGGAAATGTTAATGTTATATAACGATGGCCATTCGAATTGAACTTTTCTAGGTGAGTTACGTCAAAATAAGCAAAAGTAATATCAATCTATTCAAATAAACATTAACTTATTTATGAAAAAAACGATTCTTTCATTGCTGGCTCTCTCATGCCTGACAGCGTCAGCTCAGTTTGGTGCTCCCAGAGAGAACCCCAAAGTTCCATCAGTAACGGAAAACGTCACCGAAGACTTCAAACCGGCTTCGACCAATCAGGACAACAAGCAGTACCCGATGGTCAACTCACAACGCATGGTTCGTGCACAGATCAAGGCTCCCGATGCTACTTTCGTAGGCCTCGACATTGCCGGTAAAATCTACATCATGACTAAGGACGAGAATGGTGTTTGGACTGGTACCTCTGAACCTCAGGACGAGGGCTTCCACTACTATCAGCTGAACATCGACGGTGCCTCTGTGCCCGATCCGGGTAGCCTCTACTATTATGGTGCCAGCCGTTGGGGAAGCGGTATTGAGATTCCTTCAGACGACCAGGATTTCTGGCAGGTAAAGAATGTGCCTCAGGGTTCCATGAGCGAGGTTTTCTACTGGTCGACCTACACGGAGAAGATGCGCCGCTGCCATGTATATCTTCCCGCTGAGTATTTTACCAATCCCACCAAGAAATTCCCCGTTCTGTATCTGCAGCACGGCATGGGTGAGAACGAGTATGGATGGGCTGAGCAGGGTCATACCGCTCAGATTATGGATAATCTGATTGCTGAGGGCAAGGCTGTTCCTTGCATCATTGTGATGGACAATGGCTTGAACACACGCCGTCCTGGTGAACAAGGTGGTTTCGGAGGCTTCGGTGGCCCCCGTCCTGCTGGTGGTCAGCGTCCGCAGGGTGCTCCCGGTCAGGGTGGTCCGCGTCGTGGCCGTTTTGGTGGCTTCTCGGAGGGCTTCAAGAATGTGCTCTTCAACGATATCATCCCAATGGTAGAGAAAAACTATCGCGTCATTGCCGATCCTCAGCATCGTGCCTATGCCGGTCTGTCAATGGGTGGAATGCAGGCTCGTGAAATTACACTTGCCAATCCGGATAAGTTCGCTTATGTTGGTTCTTTCAGCAGTGGTCCTTGGAGTGTTGATCAGGTGAGGGAATCAGAAGGTTTCGCCAAGAACGTCAAGTTGCTCTTCATGAGCGGTGGCGGCAAGGAGAATATGGGGTGTGTTGAGGCAGCCAAGAACATCAAGGAACAACTCGGCATGAATGCCGTTGGTTACGAATCGCCTGGAACGGCCCACGAATGGCATACCTGGCGTCGCAGCCTCTACCAGTTTGCCCAGCTAATGTTCAAATAATATTGAATACAAATCGTGCAGTCCGAAAAGAACTGCACGATTTTTTTTGTTTACAATGCGGTGGAAAGGGTAATTATACCAGCTCGACCTTATTAATATCCTGTTCCTTTTCGCAGTAGTGGCAGGTCAGGATGCCGTCAGCCACATGGAAATGGGTGGCCATCGGCTCGTTGTTGGTAATGCACTTGGGGTTGTTGCACTTCACAATACCTTTAATCTCATCGGGTGTCTCGACAGTTTTTTTCTCCACCACCTCGTAGTCGCGGATGATGTTGAGAATGACCTTTGGGGCCACGACGGAAAGTCGTGAAATTTCATCGTCAGTGAAGAACTTGTCGGACACCTTGATGATGCCCTTCATACCCACCTTCTGCGAGGGGTAGTTGAATCCGATGGTGACGGGTGTCTTCAGGTCGAAGAGTCCCAGAAGACTGGCCACCTGATAGGTCTTGGCGGCGGGTATGTGGTCGATAACGGTGCCGTGCTCAATGGCGGCAACAAGGCGTTCTTTCTTGTTCATAATTCTAATCCGTTTAATCCGTGTAATCCGTTGTTTGGTCTACTCAATAATCGTTTTGTCGTTCCTGACGTCGTCGAGGCTGATGCCCAGCACGTCGCAGAAAATAGCCTCGCGGGCAAAGAGCCCGTTGCCGGCCTGCTGGATGTAGTAGGCGTGAGGGTTCTCGTCGACGTCGTAGGCAATCTCGTTGACACGGGGTAGGGGGTGCAGAATCTTCATATTGGGTTTGGCCAAACGGAGCATGTCATTATTTAATATGTACACGTTCTTGACGCGCTCGTATTCCATCAGATCTGAGAAGCGCTCCTTCTGCACACGCGTCATGTAGAGAATGTCGGCATCGGCAATCACCTTCTCGTTGAAGGCGGTATGTTCCTGATACTGAATGCCGTGCTCCTTGCAATAAATCTTGTATTCCTGGGGCATGGCCAGTTCCTTGGGAGCCACGAAATGGAATGTGGGATTGAAGTGGCGCATGGCCATGATGAGCGAGTGGACGGTGCGGCCGTACTTCAGGTCACCAACCAGATAGATGTTCAGATTCTCCAGCGTGCCCTGCGTCTTGTAGATGGAGTAAAGGTCGAGCATACATTGTGAGGGATGCTGGTGGGCACCGTCGCCGGCATTGACAATGGGGATTGGGGCCACCTCGCAGGCATATTGGGCCGCGCCCTCAATGTAGTGGCGCATTACAATCACGTCGGCATAGTTGGAAACCATCAGAATGGTGTCCTTCAGCGTTTCTCCCTTGGTGCCACTGGTAATCTTGGGGTCTGCAAAGCCAATGACGCGCGCTCCCAGACGATTGGCTGCCGTCTCGAAAGAGAGACGAGTTCGCGTGGAAGGCTCAAAGAAAAGAGTCGCCACAACCTTGCCCTTCAGCAACTCGCGGTTGGGGTGACGTTCAAACTCTTGTGCCATCTCAATCATATAGAGAATCTTCTCTCTCGTGAGGTCGGCAATCGTTACAAAATCATGCTTTTCCATCTATTTGGGTTTTTATCGGGCACAAAGTTACGAAAAGTTGAGTGAAGAACAAAACAAATTTCTGAATTTTGCATGATTATTCGGAAGATTTTTTGTAATTTTGCACGCAAACTAAAGAATTTTCAGTCATGAGAAAGTGGATAATACGTACTTTATGGGCACTTTTGGTCGCTTCTGTACTGACTGCAGGAGCAGCATTCTACGCCATCAACGAGGGATGGATAGGTTATATGCCGCCCATTGAGGACCTCCAGAATCCCATCAACCGTTTTGCCACGCAGGTGATTTCGGCCGACGGTAAGGTGATGGGTACATGGAACTATAATCGCGAAAACCGTATTATTGTCGACTATACCCAGTTGTCGCCTTCGTTGGTGCAGGCGTTGGTCGCTACGGAGGATGTCCGTTTCTACGACCATTCGGGCATTGACTTCTATGCCTTGGGCCGTGCAGTTGTCAAGCGTGGATTCTTAAGGCAAAAGAGTGCCGGAGGCGGTTCAACCATTACCCAGCAGCTGGCTAAGCAGCTGTATTCGGAGACCGCACACAGCGTGATGGAGCGATTGCTGCAGAAACCCATCGAGTGGGTGATTGCAGTCAAGCTGGAGCGTAACTATACGAAGGACGAAATTCTGACCATGTATCTCAACTACTTCGATTTCTTGCATAATGCAGTGGGCATCAAGACGGCTTCTAATACCTATTTTAGTAAAGAGCCCAAAGACCTGACCCCGACAGAGGCGGCTGTTCTCGTGGGATTGTGTAAGAATCCGTCGTACTACAACCCAGTCCGTCATCCGGACCGTTCGTTGGAGCGACGTAATGTCGTGCTGGGACAGATGTTGAAGGCTGGGTATATCACAGAGGCTGAACATCAGAAATATTGTGCAGAGCCGCTGAACCTGAAGTTCCATGTTGCTGACCATAAGGACGGCATAGCAGTCTATTTCCGCGATTTCCTGCGTCGCTACATGATGGCTAAGAAACCCAACGTTTCTGATTATCCCTCGTGGAATATGGTAAAATATCATATCGATTCCATCAACTGGGAAACGGATCCTTTGTATGGCTGGTGTAATAAGAATTACAAGAAAAATGGCGACCCATATAATGTGTACACCGATGGCTTGAGGGTCCATACCACCATCGATTCCCGTATGCAGGAGTATGCCGAGCAGGCGGCACGCGAACATGTCGTCAAGTACCTGCAACCCGCTTTCGACAAAGAAAACAAAGGGCATAAGAACGCCCCGTATTCTGGAAGTCTCTCGCAGGATCAGCTGAATAAAATCCTGATGCGTTCCGTTCGCCAGAGTGAGCGCTACAGACTCATGAAGAATGATGGCGCTACAGAGGAGCAGATTATGCAGTCCTTCAGAACGAAGACGGAAATGAGCGTGTTTACCTATCATGGCGAGAAAGACACCATCATGACCCCGCTCGACTCTATCCGCTACTATAAGTCATTCTTGAGAATGGGATTCATGAGTATTTGCCCTCAGAATGGTCACGTCAAGGCATATGTCGGAGGACTCGACTTCACACATTTTGCTTACGACATGGCTATGGAAGGCCGTCGCCAGGTGGGATCTACCATCAAGCCGTTCCTGTATTCCCTGGCTATGGAGAATGGATTCTCCCCCTGCGACCTGGCACCGAATGTCCAGCAGACATATATGGTGGCAGGGCGCCCTTGGACTCCTCGTAATTCAGGACATGCCCGCTATGGTGAGATGGTCACGCTGAAGTGGGGACTCCAGCAGTCGAACAACTGGATATCGGCCTATCTGATGAGCAAACTCAGTCCTCAGGCTTTTGTTTCCTTGCTTCGTGAATATGGCATCCGTAATCCGGAGATTCACCCGTCTATGGCCTTGTGTCTTGGACCTTGTGAAATCACGGTGGGTGAAATGGTGAGCGCTTATACGGCCTTCGTCAATCACGGCATTCGTGCTGCACATATGTTCGTGACAAGAATCGAGGACAATGAAGGCAACGAGCTGGCACAGTTCCAGCCGCGCATGAACGAGGTGATCAGCGAGGAAAGTGCCAACAAGATGCTTTACATGCTGAAGGCTGTCGTCGATGGCGGTACTGCCGGACGTCTACGCCATAAGTACGGCTTTACGGCTGAATTGGGTGGTAAGACAGGTACTACCAATAATAATAGTGACGCTTGGTTCATGGGACTGACTCCTACCTTGGTCAGCGGCGTGTGGGTCGGTGGTGACGATCGTGACATCCATTTCTCGTCGATGGCGATGGGGCAGGGTGCAACGATGGCGCTTCCTGTCTTTGCTCTTTATATGCAAAAGGTATATAAAGACAAGCAACTGGGCTATAACGAAAAGGCTGTTTTCGACCTTCCGCCAGGATATAATCCGTGTAATATGGACGAATCGGGACTCAGCGATGTGACCGAAGATAGCATAGAAGAAGTCTTTGAATAGCCCTCTTTTATATAATATAATAAGGTGTAAAGTTTTCGTATTGTCAAAGAATGCGAAAACTTTTCATTTTTTTGAAAAATAATTCTCGAAAAGTTTGGTGGGATGAAAAATTAGTCGTACCTTTGCATCCGCTTTCGCGCTAAAATTTGGTTCGAGGCATAAACGAGAGTTCTTTGAAAGACTTACATAGACAGAGAAAGAAGTAGTACAAGAAGCGAGTATATATATTAAATATGTACTTGGGTGTAAAAACAAACCGTTTAATTCTTGATAAGGTCGCGCAAGCAACCTTATAATAATACTACCGGATAAGCGTTCTGAGACAGAGTAAACGATGCAGAGAGATTTTACAAGGTTTCTAGGAGCGAGTGCAGAGCCAAGCTTGCTTGAGCTATGCCGAGCGACGACGAAAGCTGTAAAATTTTCTATCGGAGATATAAAATTTTACAATGTAGAGTTTGATCCTGGCTCAGGATGAACGCTAGCTACAGGCTTAACACATGCAAGTCGAGGGGCAGCATAATCGAAGCTTGCTTT
>JAEEGF011506194.1_pt1 | contig 40152 bp, 33 predicted proteins | sample 9134171 | NCBI WGS metagenome assembly JAEEGF01 (sample SAMN16246542, study PRJNA631951) | gut metagenome | biome: gut microbiome; feature: rumen; material: AP-attached | host: Bos | place: Iran: Karaj | collected 2018-10 | reverse complement strand
CGGAGAGCTCACAATGCCGGCAACGCTGACCACCCTCGAGTCGGGAGTGTTTACCAATTGCACTGGACTGTCGAGCATCTTCATCAGCAGAACCGAGACCACCACGTTTGGCAGGGATTTCTTCCCGAGCAACGCCGAAGGCTTCATCTGCTACGTGCCTCTGAACCAATTCTACGACTTCTACTCCAAGATGAAGACCAGCACCTATTCGAACGATCCCACTACAGCGCCCACAAAGCTGCTGCCTTGGGTCAAGCCTACCACCCAGTGGACCCCCATCTCGGTTCCTGTCGATGGCAGCGTGCTGCTGCCCGCCACCGGAGAGTTCCATACCGCTGAGCAGTTTGACATGGAGACCCGTTCGCTTGTCTTGAAGAAACTGAGCAACGACGTGGGCATCGAAGGCAATACAGGCATGTTGCTCAAGGGCACGGTGGGCACCGTCTATCGCTTCAGGCCCAAGACCGCTGTGGCGCCCTACAATTTCTACGGCCCTAACAAGAACTATCTCAAGGGTGTGACAGGTGCATCCCAGACACTCACCTACACATCTTCAGGGCCCTGGAACTACACTTTCAACGGTTCCGACCGGTTCAACCGCGTGACCTCGTCGCAGACGATCAATAGTGGTTCGGCTTATGTGCAACTGGCAGCGACCGATGTCGGCTCGGTATCAGTATCCGCCGTTTACATCGAGGATAATTCCACGCACTACAATCTGTGGATCAATGGCGTTCAGGTCAACAACCGGAACTGCAGCGACCTGTCGTTTATCGATGGCGTGGACGGTACAGTGACTTACGTCCCAGGTACCAACACGCTGAATCTCAGCAATGCGACCATAACCATCAACAACAACGATGTCATCAGGAACGAAATCAGCGGCTTGAAGATTACCGTTACGGGAACCAATACTATCGAAACCACATCAGGCAGCCATACTCCGCTCAGGGTCAAGAAATCACTTTCCATCTCGGGCTCAGGTACCCTCAACTGCTATGGAAATGCCTACTACGGATGCTCGGTGGCTTCCGGCCTAACACTGACCATCAGCGGTGGCGCCCAAGTCCTGTTCCGAGGTAAGTATTATGGCATTAACGGTGGCTCCACTTCATGCCGACTGATCATGAGTGGAGCGAACACCAAACTGACTGCCTTTGGTCGGACCAACGCTACGATTCGTTACATGCAGCCCACACTCAATGACGGCCTGACAATCACAAACCCTGTCGGAGCGTATTTCAACAGCGACGGCACTGTGGTCGGAGCCAACGGCAGCCCAATCTACAATCAAAGTGTCATCATCAGCAAGCCCGCATTCGCCCGTGGTGACGTGAACGGCGACGGCAGCGTGAGCATCAGCGACGTCACGGCATTGATTGACTACCTGCTGAACGGCAATCCCTCGAGCATCAGCGTCAGTGCCGCCGACTGTAACCAGGATGGTAGCGTGAGCATCAGCGACGTCACCGCCCTCATCGACTTCCTGCTCAAGAGCACGTGGTAATGCTCGCTATGCTCGCTGCGCTCGCAGTTTAGGGTTTAGGGTTTAGAGTTTAGAGAGCATCCGCGCTCTTGAACTGCTGATTTTGCGAATTCAATTAACCGGCATCCGCATTCCCTCCTTCGGGTCGGAGTGCGGATGCTAACATTAAACCTTAGCGTCTTGGCGTCTTAGCGTGGGGGACGTACGATGCGGCCACGCCAAGGCGAGGCCCTACAGTGCGGATGCAAAGATAAAAGTTGTTTTTGTTGTTCAACGTTGTCTTTGTTGTTTGAATAAAAACTTGGCGGCTTGGCGTGGGGTTGTCGAAAAAGTGAGAAAAAGTATATTTTTTTAATTGTTTTTGATAAATATTGCTTTTTCTGATGATTTTGGTCAAAAATGTTCAGTATTTTGACTGAAAATGTTAATTGTATTCAATCATATTATCGTAAATTTGCGATATCAAAAACAACAATTATTATTAACTTTTAAATCCAATGAGCTATGAAAAAGATTCTACTAACATTCATGCTGGCAGTGATGGCCATGGTCATCCATGCCGCGACGTTCACCCAGGGTGATTTCATCTATGAGATTGTGAACGACTCTACCTGTAACCTGAGTGGCTTATCGAGTGCCGGCTCTGGAAAGACCTACCTCAAGATAGGTGGCTATACTTTTAATGCCAGCACTCAGAAGTATTGCAAGGTGCAGAAGATTAATCAAGACGCGTTTGAGAACAACTTCACAATCACCGAGGTGCGCATCGGCCCGGGTGTTGAGGTTATCGCGAATTATGCGTTCTACAACTGCACTAAGTTACAGATTGTCTCGCTTCCCAGCACTATCCAGTCATTGGGCAATTCGGTGTTCTATAACTGCCCGCTCACGTTGATTAACTGCGCTGCCGAGACGATGCCCACATTTACCTCCTACACATTCAATGGCTTGGGAACGGTATCGGGCTCGCGCTCGTGGTGGACAGGCACTAAGGCTGGCAAGGATGCAGCCAGTGCCAACAGCACCATCACCAGCCTGTTCAGCGTGGAACGTATGCCGAACCAGGCCTATGATGTCACATCCTTCATTGGCAGCTCTTCTCCCAATTCCCGCAGCACGGTCTATGCCATAGTGACCAAAGCGTGGAGCCCTGTCACTCACGGCGGTGGCGAGTGCAAGATTATTTATGCCAGCCTTGCCAGCCAAAACACCACGGCCACGCTTGAGGTGCCCTACAACACCTACCTGTCCGACACCGGCTATGACGACTATGCGCCCGTCGAGATTGCTGACTATGCCTTCCAGAACAGGACCTTCATCAAGCGGGTGATCATCAGCGGCGCCTATGGATTCAAGAGAATAGGTGTATGCGCCTTCCAGAACAACACCAGCCTGACGTCGGTGACCTTGTGTGCCCAGCGTGTTGACAACTTTGCCTTTGACGGCTGTACTAACCTGTCGAGTGTGCAACTCTATGGCAGCAACGAGACCTCCATGTGCGTTCAGCAGTTGGGATATGCCAGTTTCAGGGGTACCGCTGTATCGAGCGTTTACATCCCCAAAAGCTTGACCTCCTATGAGGGTGGCACGTTCTGCAATTGCCCCAACCTGACCCAGTTCACTGTGAGCAGCGAGAATACGGTTTTTGCCGCCTATAACTACTCGCTCTACAGCAAGAATTACGCGACGCTCTACCAGTATCCCTCGGGACGCAATGCCTTCTATTTTGATGAGCAGGCCCACCTGTCGCTTACCAAAATCAGTGGCTATGCCTTCAAGGGCAACAACGTGACTTCACGTCTGGTGGTGCCCTTTGGTGTAAAGGATATCGGCGCCGAAGCCTTCAGCAATATGGGCAGTCTGGAACAGCTGCGCATTCCCAGCTCGGTGACAACTTTTGTACATAACACGTTCCAATACTTGACGAAGCTCAAGGACTTCTACTTCAACATCAAGACGATTCCCAGCACGTTGACGGGCACTTACTGCTTCCTGAACATCAAGAGCGGTTGCAAGCTGCACATCCCGCGCCAGCGCACCAGTCACTACAGCAGCACCTCGCCGTGGTCCTCGTCCTTCACGGGCGGCATCTATGAGGACGCCTACGACCACATGATTACATACAATACCGGCAGCGCCCTCAACTATTATCTGGGCTTCACGGTGACCAGCACCGCCAGCTACACCGATACCAAGGTGCAGAGTACCGCTGCCAATGGCCAGATGAGCATTACCTACGGCTACGTGGGCACTGAGGGTGGCTTTACCGGCGAGTTGAACCTGCCCAACACCGTCAGCCTGCGCGGCAAGACCTATATCGTGAGTGAGGTTGACCGTGAGGTATTCCGCGACCAGACGCTTATCCAGAGGGTAACAGGCGGTAACGGCATCAAGAAGATCGGTCCCTTGTCGTTTGCAGGCCTGACTGCCTGTACGGGCTTTTACCTCCACAACCCTGTCGAGTTCTGCGACTCGTCGTTGTTCAACTGCAAGGCGACTCTCGTCGAGCTTGGCGACCGCCTGCAGCGCATCGGCAAGGATGCCTTCCGCGGCAGTCGAATAAGAGAGTTGCTCATGCCGCCCAGTGTCACCACAATCGGCGCCCGCTTCATTGCCGGTGACACCAATCTTGACACACTGCGCCTGTCACCCAACATTACCGAGATTCCCATGAACGGTCTTGGCTGGGTGAATACGCGCTACATTGTCATCCCCTATGGCGTGAAAACGATTGGTAAACAAGCATTTTTCAGCGACAAGGCGCAAATCGGCGGTGGTGAATACCTCTATGAGATTAATTGCGAGAACGTGGTGGTCATCCCCAGTTCCGTCACCTATATCGACCCCGATGCGTTCACCTATGCCCGCCACCTTGATGACATCTACTTGAACTGCCCCTACGGTGCCTTCAAGACAACAAGCAAGTACAATTGGCAACGCCGCACAGACTATAACGCCAGCAACTGCTATGACTGGAGCGGCCACAAACTTTATGTGCCCGTGGGACAGGTGCAGCAGTACCGCAACGACCCGGGCATCGCTGCCGCATGGAACGAGAATAACGACGTCGGCCCCGGCGCGTTCGACTTCACCTTCGAGAACAACTTTATCGGGACCAACTACCGCATGACCGTTGTCGATCCGACGGCCAAGACCGCCAAGTATGTCTATTGCGAGGGAAACACCAGCAACGCCATCGTTCTCTCCAAGACTTGCACCGACCACATCACCGGCATCTCCTATACCATGGTGGAGATTGGCGACTCGGCATTTGTCAAGCACACGGCTGCGACCCACATCTACTTGGATGACGCAACTTCGTTGAAGCGCATCGGTGCCTATGCCTTACGTGGCCTGACGTCCCTGAAACAGGAGGTCAATGTCCCCGAGAACGTGACCGAGATTGGCACTCGGGCATTCTATGGATGCACGGCGTTGCCCTCGGTGTTCATTAACCGCCCCTACTCACCAACCACCATTGGTTCCTATATATTCAGTTCCACACAGCAGACCATCCTCTATGTGCCGCTGAATCAGCTCTATATGACAGCCTACAATACCAGTTCGTGGTTAAGCAACACCGCCTCCAACCGACGGTTGCTGCCCTACATCAAGCCTACCAGCGAGTGGTCGGCCATCTCGGTACCCGTGAGTGACAATATCCTGTTGCCCAGCAGTGGCGAGTTCTATTATGCTCCATCCTATAACAGCGGTGCCCATACGCTCAACAAGACCAGGATTGACAACTCCAAGGGTATCAAGGGCGGTGAAGGAATGCTCATGAAGGGTACCGTCGGGACGGTATACCGCTTCAGGCGCAACGATGCTGTTTCGAGCTATTCTTATGTATCCCCGGCAATCAACTATCTGAAAGGTATTTCAAGCTACTACGTGACGCTGAGCTACAACTCTTCAGGCCCCTGGTACTACACCTTTGACGGTACCAATATGTTCGACAAGGTAACCTCGACGACATCCGCCTATACCCCCAGCGCCTACGTCGAGTTGACCTCATCTGACCCTGGAGCCAGCGCGACAAGTGCCGTTTACATCGAGAACGACATTGAGACCTATGACCTCTGGATTGCTGGCATTCAGGTGTCCAGTGAGAACTGCAACAACCTGTCGGTAATCAATGGCGTGAGCGGAACCGTCACCTATAACCCGTCCACCAAGTTGCTGACGCTACAGAACGCCACCATCCAGCCCAGCTCTCTCGCTGCTGGTATCGACAGCGAAATTTCTGGCCTGAAGATTAGGTTTATCGGCACTAACATCATTAAGTCTTATGCCAACCGCCCTGCTGTCAGACTTAATGCCAATACCACTATGTATGGTACTGGAACGGCTAGTTGCCAGAGCTCCAACAACGCTGGATTATACGTGAACAACAGTACTACTACTGTGACTATCCAGGGTGGTCTGAAGTTGAATGTATACGGATACAACTATGGCGTGCAAGGTGTCAACGGTGGCAAAATCGCAATCAGCGGTGCTGCCACCAAGGTATTGGCCAATGGTTTGACGGCAAGTTACTACACCTGCAAGACCACGTTGAACGACGGCCTGGCTATCACCGCGCCCGCAGGAGCCAAATTCAATACGGCAGGCACAGTGGTATCAAGCGGCGGTATGGTAATTTCAAACACCGATGTCGTCATCAGCAAGCCTACCGTGACGCGTGGCGATGTGGATGGAGACGGCAGCGTGAACATCAGTGACGTCACCGCCCTGATTGACTACCTGTTGAGCGGAAACACCTCGGGCGTCAACGTCAGCGCCGCCGACTGCAACCAGGATGGTAGCGTGAACATCGGCGACGTCACCGCCCTTATCGACTTCCTGCTCAAGAGCACGTGGTAATGCTCTAATGCTCGCTGCGCTCGCAGTTTAGAGTTTAGGGTTTAGGGTTTAGAGAGCATCCGCGCTCTTTTAAACTACGGATTTTGCTAATTTAACTAACCGGCATCCGCATTCCCCCTTCGGGGCGGAACGCGGATGCTAACTTTAAACCTTAGCGGCTTGGCGCCTTAGCGTGGGGCCCGGTGGAGGGCGGCCACGCCAAGGCGAGGCCCTACGATGCGGATGCTTCTAAAAAAACTTAGCGACTTGGCTCTGAGCGCTCGCAACTTTTGGCGTGAAATCAGATGCTTTTACCCATTTCGAACGCCTCTTGCAACTTGCTATTGTCGGTGATGTCACGCGCATCGTTCACACCGCCGCAAAACAGATGCCCTTTCAGTTCAGATTTCCCGTAGCAGTCAATCCAACCCTGCAGACCGCTCTCGGCACGCTTGGGCACGAATTCCTCGTCCTCGGCAGCTGTGGTCAGCAGGTAGATGTCGCGAAAATGGTAATCCTTGGGGTACATGGCGTTCATGCGGTCGATAAGCGTCTTCATCTGCCCCGACATCTCATAGTAGTAAATCGGCGTTGCCCAGCATACCACGTCGGCATCGAGCACGCTGTCCATGATGGCGGGTACATCGTCCTTGAAAACACAGGCACCGGTCTTTTGGCACGACAGGCAACCGATGCAGAACTTGATTTCCTTTCCGCGCAGCGAAACCAGTTCCACTGCATGACCTGCGGCTTCAGCACCCGCAGCAAACTGTTCGGCCATCGCCTGGCTGTTCGAACCGGGGCGCAGGCTGGTAGAGATAACTACAACTTTCTTCATAATTCTATAATATTACTTTATTACCGTTCTTGATATATATCCCGTGTGATGGATTCACCACCTTTTGGCCATTGAGGTTATAATATGCGTCATCTTGAGGACTGAAATCTATCCTCACTGCACTGAGACCCGAAGACACTGGTTCTAGCGACAGCGTAACGCTGATATTACTCTCACCGGCCTTCAAGAATGCCTGCAACGCGTTCCCCGACAACTCATCGATGTGGCCTAAACGGGTATAACTCCATGAATTGGAGCCATAGAACAGGCAAATGTTGCTCCCGTTATAAAGAACCACATCGCCGGGATGCGCAGTCATCTGCTCATTGCTCGTGGGCAGCGAGAAACCCAGTGCCCCCCAAATCTCAAAACCGCCGCTGGAGTTGAGCGACACCGTCACATTGCCCTCTTGCAACTTGGCCACCAGAGCCTGTGTCGCGGCATTGTTGTAAAGGGTGACAGGCTGTGAAACGCCAGCGATGGTTATGTACATTTTTTGAGACATAGTAGGTTGGGCCACAACCTCGTTGCCGTCATCGTTGCAACTGAACAACAGTATTGCAGACATCATCATCACAATTTTGGTGAATGTATTCATCTTGTTTCGGTTTGAGTTGATTGCTGATATGTTTTACCGACTGCAAAATTACCAATAACCCGCAAAAGGGCATGTATCCATTTTGCGGGTATTTGTGCCACTATTACTGATATCGCCTCTTTTCCCAAAAATCTTAGCGTCTTGGCGTCTTAGCGTGGGGGACGTACGGTGCGGCCACGCCAAGGCGAGGCCCTACGATGCAGATGCCTCTGAAAAACCTTAGCGTCTTGGCGTCTTAGCGTGGGGTATGAGTGCGGATGCCCCTCTAAACTCTAAACCCTAAACTCTAAACTGCGAGCGTAGCGAGCATAAATTCCCTGCAGTCGTTGTTTGCTACAGATAATTGTATTATCTTCGCAGCATGGAACATCCTAAGTTTATCATCACCAGTGGCGGGCATTTGAGGCTTGGCATGGTCACGTTGCATCGTGACTTGCTGATGCCGCATGAGGACTGCTTGGGTGGGGGTTTCTATGAGTACGACTATGCAAGCAATATCTTGATATTGTCGGGCAAGTCGTTTGACTATGGACCGCCCCGTTGGAGCAAAGTGGATGTGCTCCAAGTCCCTGAGGCTTACCGTGGCATTCCCATCGTGTATCGCGACCACTGGGGAACGGAGTTGAACATAACCGACAGTTTCACTATCAAGTATTATTAGTCCATGATGAGAAGGTTCTTGAATGAAATAAAAAGTATCTTGCCCGAGGACAGGGTTTATACCGACGAGTTGCGCACCCTGGCTTGGGGTACCGACGCGAGTTTTTACCGCTTGACGCCCCAGGTGGTCATCCGTGCCAAGGATGAGGATGAGGTGTCGATGATTGTCAAGACTGCCAATAAATTTGGCTTGCCGTTCACCTTCCGCGCTGCGGGAACGTCGCTCTCAGGTCAGAGCGTGAGCGACAGCATCCTGATTGTGGCGGGAAAGAACTGGGAGGATTATCGTGTTTCGGCTGATGCCGAGAGCATCACCCTGCAGCCCGGTATCGTGGGCGCGAGAGTGAACCAGATATTGAAACCCTTGGGACGCGTGTTCCCGCCCGACCCCGCCAGCATCGGCTCGGCGATGGTGGGCGGTATTGTCGCCAACAATGCCTCGGGCATGAACTGCGGCACCCATGCCAATAGCGACCGCATGCTGCTGTCGGCACGCCTGGTGCTGCCCGACGGCACCGTGCTCGACACGGGCGACGCCGTGAGCCGTGAGGCCTTCAAGCGGTCCCATCCCGATTTCATCAAGCGCATCGAGGCCCTGCGTGACCGCATCCGCGCCAACCAGCCGCTTGCCGACCGCATCCGCAAGAAATACAGCATCAAGAATGTTACGGGCTTGAACTTGCGGCCGTTTATTGCCTATGACGACCCGTTTGACATCATCGCCCACTGCGTGGTGGGCAGCGAGGGCACGCTGGCATTTATCAGCCAGGTCACCATGCGCACGCTGCACGACTATCCTTGCAAAGCCTCGGCAATGCTCTATTTCTTCACTATGCGCGAGAGTTGCGAGGCGGTGGTCGCTCTCAAGCAGTTGAAATCTAGCGAGGCCGACATCGCCATGAGCGAGGAAAACCTCATGGTCAAGAGCGCTGAGATGCTCGACTACCTGTCGCTCGCCTCGGTCGATGACCCCGTCTATCTGCGATACAAGGAGGATGTGGATGCCGGAAGAATCAAGGACGTCGAGCCTGGCGATTACCACAACCTGACAGCCATCCTCACCGAGACCAAGGCCATGACGCCCGATGACCTGCAGCATCGAATCCAAACGATTACCGACTGCCTGTCGCAGTTCAAGACCTATCGCCCCGTCGAATTCACCACCGACCCTGCCGTCTATGGCAAGTACTGGGCCATCCGCTCGGGCATCTTCCCCAGTGTGGGCGGCGCGCGGCCCGTGGGCACCTCGTGCCTTATCGAGGACGTCGCCTTTGCCGTCGAGGACCTGCCCGAAGCCACTGTGAAACTGCAAAAACTCATCGCTGACCATGGCTACAAGGACGCCTGCATCTACGGGCACGCCTTCGAGGGCAATTACCACTTCATCATCAACCAGCTCTTCAGCGACGAGAGCGAGGTGCAGCGCTATGCCAGCATGATGCGCGACGTGGCACGCCTTGTGGTCGAGGAATATGACGGCTCGCTCAAGGCCGAGCACGGCACGGGCCGCAACATGGCACCTTTTGTCAAGTACGAGTGGGGCGAGGAGGCATTTGCCGCCATGCGCGAATTAAAGGAGATTTTTGATCCCCATTATCTGCTCAATCCCGGCGTCATCTTTAACGACGACCCCGAGTGCTTCATCAAGCACTTCAAACCCCTGCCCGAGTTGAAATTAGATGGATTAATCACAGTCGGAGAAGATGATAACCGTTACAATAGCGCACTTGAGACCAGTAAAGGTGTCCTCAAGGCTAACAAGTGTATCGAGTGCGGCTTCTGCGAGGTGAATTGCCTGACTTGCGGCTTGTCGCTCTCGTCCCGCCAGCGCATCGTCATCCAGCGCGAAATCTCCCACCTGCGTGAGACGGGCGAGAATCCCAAGCGCTTGGAAACCCTCGTCAAGCAATACCGCTACCAGGGTGACCAGACGTGTGCGGGAGATGGCTTATGCTCCACCTCATGCCCGATGAAAATCAACGTTGCCGACTTGACGCATCTCGTCCGCCAAGAAGCGCTGCCGCAGGGCAGCATGGGCTATCGTGTGGGTGACTTTGCCGCCCGCCATTTTGCGGGCATCAAGAGCGGCCTGCGCTTCACGTTGGATGTAGCACGGCTGGGCCACAACATTTTGGGCACTTCAGCCATGAAGGGCATTGCAGGCGTTATGCACAAGGCTGGACTACCCCTGTGGACCCCTGCCATGCCAGGCAAGGTCCGTCAGCCCCGCGCTTGTAGAGACGCAAAATCTTGCGTTTCAGAAACCTCTCAAAAGCCCAGTCCTGAACTGGCACTGAAGGTGGTCTATTTCCCTTCGTGCATCAACCAGACGATGGGCTTAGCCAAAGGCGCTCCAGTGAAGAATACTCTCGTCGATGAGATGGTGCAGTTGTGCCGCAAGGCGGGCTACGAGGTCATCTTCCCCGAGGGAATGGAAAAGATGTGCTGCGGCACCATCTGGGAGTCTAAGGGCATGCTCGACATCGCAGACCAGAAAACAGCCGAACTCGACGAGGCACTGTGGCAAGCCAGCGAACAGGGCAAATATCCTGTGATGTGCGACCAGAGTCCCTGCTTGCATCGCCTGCGCAAGTGCATCAAGCGCATGAAACTGTATGAGCCCGTGGAGTTCATCTGGGAATACCTGCGTGACCGCTTGGAATTCACCCCTATTGACCGCCACATCGCCCTGCATTTTACCTGCTCGACGCGCGAGATGGGACTGGTGGACAAGATGACCAATTTGGCTCACTTGTGCAGCAACAACGTCTTTCTGCCCGAGGGCGTGGGTTGCTGTGGTTTTGCCGGCGACCGCGGCTGGACGCACCCTGAAGTCAATCGCTGGGCATTAAGCAAACTGCGCCGCCAACTCGAGGATAACCGCATCGAGATGGGCTACAGCAACAGCCGCACCTGCGAGGTCGGTCTGGAAACCAACGGCGGTATCCCCTACCAGAGCATTGTCTATCTCGTCAACGAGGTCACTCGGTCAAAGTGACGACAAGGGTACTGCCTTGACATTTAAATAACCAAAGATTAAGTATATAGTGTTGTATGACGCACGATGAAGAAATGTGGCAGGACTATGATTATCACCAGAATACGGGTGAACTCCCTGAGTATTTTGATGAGGACGATGGCTTCGATATAGTCGATGCTGAGAGTCCGGGCGATCCCGGTCCGGATTATATCCCCATTCGTGCCCGGTGTCCCCGCTGCGGCAGCTGGTCCGCCATGTTGCTGACTGATGGCACTTACTCTTGCCTGTATTGCGGCACCAACTTCTATAATGACCGCATCATTCCCCCGGTGAAGGAAGTGGAGATAGTGGATGAAGTCGAGGATGAGGAAGATGAAGTATATGAAGAAGAACAGGTCCTTTGCCTCAAGTGCGGTAGTGATAACACCGAGGTCTATGAGGATGGCTTCGTCCATTGCCTGAATTGCGACTGCTGGACGCATCCCAGTCCACGTTGCGGCAAGTGCCACCGCTACAAGATGTCGCTGCTGCCCGACGGGACCTGGAAATGCCTCGCTTGTCACAATCACGTGACCGACCCTAAAAAAATAGAAAATATCAATTTCAGGTGTTCACTGTATCCACTTGACCGGATAACCAAATGGGCCAATGACGAGTATAAACGCTTAAAATCCAAGAAATAGACATCCAACGGCGTCACCCCTTGCCAGAGCATCGGCCGAATCGCTGATATAAGACTGTTTTTTACTTCTCGTGCGTTTTTTCTCGTTTTTTTGTAGTTTATTGCACCCCGTCTGCGTCTAATGGACAAAAGATAAAAAATAACAACATAAAAACGAAAAGTTATGAAAACGGTTTTAAAGTATGTACTGATTTATTTTGGCTTGTCTATAGTCGGGGCCATTCTGTTGATGTTTCCTGCGTTGATTATTGAGATTGCGCTTAATCATGGGGACATTTCAGCCGAGACTTTAGGTACGAATACATGGTCATTGGTCATTATGATGTTGGGCTCTCAGTTGCTCCCGCTCTTCGTCTTCTGGAAGCGCAAATGGTGTGACTATAGTTTCATCAAGGACCCTGATACCTATCGCTTCCTCTTGTGGGCAGCCGTTGGCTGGGTCGGATTTGTAATTATTGCTACTTTTATTCAGACTTACGTGCCCCAGTTTGAATGGGATTTGGAATTACTGAAAGATATTGGTGAAATGTCCAAGAACCCTCTGGGTATCATCAGCGTATGTGTTCTGGCTCCGCTATTGGAGGAGGGTGTTTTCAGGGGCACGATTGAGCGAAAGTTGCTGGAGAAGAAAGACCGTAGCCCTTGGTTTGCCATTGTGCTATCGGCTTTGGCATTTGCCATCGTTCACATGAATTTGATTCAGGGTATCATAGCATTGACGTTAGGTATATTCATGGGTTGGATTTATTACCGCACCCGCAACATCTGGTACTGCATCTTTGTCCACGCTTTGAACAACACAGTATCTACGGTAGCCTTCCTGCTCACCAACGATGAGACTGGCGCCAGCCCCTACTCGCCGCCTGTCAACTTGGTGCTGTTGCTTGTTGGCATTGTCGTGATTTATGTGTTTGCACAGCAATACAAGAAACTGCCACTCACTGTACCGCAGGAACCGGTAGTAATGGGTCAACCCCTACCGATGGAAGAACCCGCAACGATGGGCGAACCCTTAGTGCAGGACCAACCCACATCAATGGACCAGCCTGAGATAATGGAATAGTACAAGCCTTCTTAGCTGTTTCAAGCCTTCATCCAGTATTTGCGCTCGTCATCGGACATCTGTTCGATGGCATAGCGCAGGGCGGTGCGCGGCATCTTGTGGGCATGACGTTCAAGGAACTGGCGCAGCAGATCCATGCTGCACCGCTTGCCCACCTCGCGCAGCATCCAGCCTACTGCCTTATGCATCAGGTCGTGCGGGTGATGCAGGTGCCACTCGGCATAGCGCAGGCACCATGACGGGTCTCCCTGCTGGGTGGTCTTCCAGGTGCTCACCATGCTCATGCGCTGCCGCCACAGGCAAGGGCTTGCCGCCAAGGCATCCATGATTTCGCGCTTGTCACCCAGTCGTGTGGGCAACAGCAGCCAGATGCCAAGAATCTTGGGTGCCGACAAATCGACCAGGTCCCAGTTATTGGCCTGCTCGGCATACTTCAGGTACATCTTTACGATTTCGTCGCGTCCCCGGATAGCGGTCTCGTCGTTCTCTAGACGTTTTTTCGCCAATCTGCCAAATTTATCGACCAGCATGAGCAGCCCGCACAGGCGCACCTCGTGCCACCTCGACATCAGCAGTTCGGGTATCTCGTCAAGCGGCGTGTCGGCAACCGCCAACTTTACCACTTCGCGCGTCTGCGGCACTTTCAGCCCCAGGAACTGGTCACCCTCGCCATACTCTCCAGGACCCGTCTTGAAGAACCCCATCAACACCTGCCGCTGCTTCTCATTCTGCAGCGACTCCATATACCCGATAATCTCCTTAGCCGTCATCTTTTATTCTTTGTCTTGTATTTGTTGGCAACCAATTGGTGCGATTTGCTCACCAATGCTCTGATTTCATCGTCGGTCACATCCTGTCCCAACTGAACGCTAATCCAATACCGCTTGTCACCGTTGAATGGCTCCCCGATGGCCTGATACCGCTCTTTCAGCTCTGCCATTTCGGCGGGGTCGCACTTGATGGTGATGGCGCTAAAATCATCGATGTTGAAGTAGCAGAACATGTGGCCGTTCACATAGAACACGAGGATAGTGAACTTCCCGCGCGAGAATTTCTCAAACGGGGTCGCCTCGGTGACACCAGGCAGCGATAGGCAATATTCTCTGAATTCCTCGATGTTCATTTTCTCTGTCAATCCAGCGGTTCATTAATCTAACATCATCACTGCAAATTTACACAAATAATCCGTATCTCGTGAGCCGTTCAAGTGAAAAACGCCAGCATTTTTGGGGTTCTCGTTAGTGGTGGGGTAGGAGGCCGGAATGGCTGAATCATTAACCTACGGTTGAAGATAGGGGGAATTTTAGGCAGTGCAGAATCAAAAAAATCGTTTCTTGTTTTGCATTCCATTCGGCTTGCACTATCTTTGTAGCAGATTTCAAAGTCATGACACCTGAACTGAGAAAAACAATGGAAACCTCCAATTTGACCGCTGCCCGAAAAACCATTGTGGGCATTCAATTCCTGTTTGTAGCTTTTGGCTCCACTGTCCTTGTCCCGTTACTTGTGGGACTTGACCCGGCAGCAGCATTATTCACCGCAGGCATCGGCACTTTTATCTTTCACATGGTCACCAAGGGTAAGGTGCCCATTTTTTTAGGCTCTAGTTTTGCCTTCATCGCTCCCATCATATCGGCCTCCAAGCAATGGGGGATGCCTGGCACCCTGGCTGGCATAATGGGTGTGGCGCTGGTCTATTTTGTGATGTCGGCGCTAATCAAGTGGCAGGGGCGGCGTCTGCTGGAGCGGCTGTTCCCGCCCGTCGTCATCGGACCTGTCATTATCTGCATCGGTCTGTCGCTGGCGCCTGCCGCTGTCAATATGGCTCAGGAAAACTGGCTGCTGGCTTTCATATCGCTGCTGACGGCAATTCTCGTCCTCATTTTGGGCAAAGGACTCATCAAATTGGTGCCCGTGGTATGCGGTATCGTCGTGGGCTATATCGTGGCGTGGATGATGGGACTGGTGGACTTTTCGGTGGTGGCTAGCGCATTCTGGTTTGCCCCGCCGCAGAGCATCACCCATTTCAAGTTGCCGCAGTTCTCATGGGAACCGTTCTTGTTCATGATACCCGTTGCCATCGCTCCTGTGATTGAACACATCGGTGATGTGTATGTTGTTGGTGCAGTGGCCGACAAGGACTTTATCAAGGACCCTGGACTGCACCGCACGATGTTGGGTGACGGTCTGGCATGTATGGCGGCATCCCTGTTCGGCGGTCCTCCCGTGACCACCTACAGCGAGGTGACCGGTGCCATGCAGATTACGCGCATCACCAGCCCGGCAGTCATCCGCATCGCAGCAGCAACCGCCATCATCTTCTCGATTATCGGCAAACTGAGTGCCGTGTTGCAGAGCATCCCTAACGCTGTGCTGGGTGGCATCATGTTGCTGTTGTTCGGCTCCATCGCCTCGGTGGGCATCCAGAATCTGGTGAGCAATAAGGTGGACTTGAACCAAACGCGCAGTATCATCATCGTGAGCGTGGTGATGACGCTGGGCATCGGCGGTGCCATCCTACCGATGGGCTCCTTCTCGCTGAGCGGCATCGGTCTTTCGGCCCTTGCAGGTGTGATTCTTAACCTTGTGATTCCTCAATCCAAAAAAGTATGAAACGGTACCTTAAATATCTCCTGGCTTCACTGCTTTTAACCCTTGTACTCCAGCCATGCCAAGCGGGACAGTTTGTTGATGACTCGGTGAAGGTTGATGGCCATATGCGGCACTTCGCCATGTATCTGCCTGACGGGGTGAAGAACGGTGCGCCGCTAGTGTTCATCCTGCACGGTTATGGCGCAGGTATCTGGCGGGAAAACCCGATGTTGGCGGCTGCCGATAGGCACGGCTTTGCCGTCTGCATCCCTCAAGGACTGAAAGACCCGCAGGGAGAACCCAGCTGGAATGTGGGCTATCCGTTCCAACAGGGGTGGAAAGTGGATGATGTCAAGTCCCTGTGCCGCATCGCCCGATATGTGCAAAAGCGTTACCGCCTGAGCCGCGACAACACCTTCCTGACGGGAATGTCCAATGGTGGCGAGATGTGCTACCTGATGGCTTACAGCAAGCAGAATACCTTCAAGGCCGTTGCCCCGATTGCCGGTCTGACGATGGCATGGATGTATGAGCAGCTGGAGGCACCACGCCCCATCCCGTTGATGGAAATCCACGGCACCGAGGACCGCGTGTCGGAATGGACAGGCGATATGGACAACAAGAGCGGTTGGGGTGCCTATTTGCCCGTTCCGGTAGCCGTCGGCTATTGGGTTGCACGCAACCGCTGCACCCATGAGACGATTGAGCGTGTGGAGAGCCTTCAGGGTGACGATGGCCACCCGATTATCAAGCACCGCTACACGAGTCCGACCACTGGCTGTGACGTGTGGCTCTATGAGGTCGTGGGTGGCGTCCACTCCTGGCACAATGGCGACATCGACACGGGTGAGGAAGTGTGGCAATTTTTCTCCCGATATGTGAAATAGTAAGATGGAAAAACAAATTTGATTTTTCCATTGGGTTGCTGTAACTTTGCAGCGAGAAACAACATTTATTATGAAGAAGAAACAGAAGAGAGGTTTATATTACCTGTTGGCACTGGTGCTGCTGGCACTGGCAGGCTATCAAGGGTTCCAGAAGAACTCGTTCTACAAGAGTGCCTATAACGAAGATTTGCCTACCGAACAGACGGCCGATGACAAACAAGGCGAGCAGGAGGGCAAGGAATACAAGACGACAGGCGACCTCTCGCTGCTCGATGTGAAGTTGCCGGGGCGCCTCGATAATCAGACGGTGCATTACAAGGCGATTGTGGTCTATTACAATAAGCATTACCATGTGCCCAACTGCGTAGCCTATGAACTGACCAACACCATGACCTCGATGGCCGACTCGCATGACGCCGAGAACCGTGCGAACTATAAGTTTGAACGGGACTATAACGTGAAAGGATGTCCCGACTGGTGGGATTACAAAGATAGCGGCTACACCCGTGGCCACATGGCGCCGGCGATGGACATGCGGTGGAACAAAACCGCGATGGAGCAGTGTTTCTTGATGACCAACATCTGCCCGCAGGTCGAGGAAATGAATGATGGCGAGTGGCGTCATGTCGAGGAAGCGGTCCACAAGTGGTCGAGGACAGCCAAGAGGCTTATCGTGTTCACGGGACCCATCTTCTCCGATGACATGGAGTATATCGGCAAGGATATCGATATCGCAGTGCCTGAACGCTTTTTCAAGGTGGTGTATTCACCCGAGCAAAACCGCGCTATCGCCTTCGTGATGGAGAACAAGGGCATGCCCAACAGCTGGACAAACTATGCCACCACCATCGACAAGGTGGAGGCACTGACAGGATATGATTTCCTCGCCAAACTAGAGGATGGCGTCGAGAACGTCATCGAGAGCAAACAGAACATTAAAGACTGGCCCGCTTATTACCCACGCCGATGAACATTACAGAATTGACAGGACTCACGGGTGACACCATCTGCGCCGTCTCGACCCCTGCGGGCCGTGGCGGTATTGCGGTAGTTCGCGTCAGTGGTCCCGAGGCGCTAGACATCGTACAGCGCCGCTGGCAAGGCAAGCCCCTTGCCGAGATGGCTTCACACACCGTCCACTTGGGTCACTTGGTAGATACCAAGGGCGATATGCTTGATGAGGCAGTATTGACCGTATTTAAGGCACCCAACTCATTTACTGGTGAGGATGTCGTGGAACTGGCTTGCCATGGCTCTACATGGATTCAGCAACAAGTCGTTCAGACGCTGATTGATGCGGGCTGTCGTCATGCCGCTGCAGGCGAATTCACGCGTCGTGCCTTTGCCAACGGTCGCATGGACTTGTCGCAGGCTGAGGCTGTCGCCGACGTCATCGAGGCCCAGTCCCGTGTCGCCCATCATGTGGCGATGAACCAGATGCGAGGCCGTTATAGCGATGAGTTGAAGAAACTGCGTGACAAGTTGTTGCATTTCACGGCACTGATTGAACTGGAACTGGACTTCAGCGAGGAGGATGTGACCTTTGCCGACCGTAGCGAGGTAACCGACCTGGCTAGGGAAATCCACACGCTCATCAGTCGCTTGGCCGACAGTTATAGCGATGGTAACGCCATTCGCAACGGTTTGCCCGTCGCCATCGTGGGCCAGACCAATGCAGGAAAATCAACCCTGCTCAACGCCCTGTTGCGTGACAACCGCGCCCTGGTGAGTGACATTCACGGCACCACACGCGACACTATCGAGGATACCGTCTTCATGGGCGGTACGCTGTTCCGTTTCATCGATACGGCAGGCATACGCCAGTCGAGCGACACCGTTGAGCGGATGGGCATCGAGCGTACATGGCAGGCTATCGACAAGGCCAACGTCGTGCTTTGGGTCGTTGACGTCACTAGTGCCGATACCAGCATGGCACATGACATCCTCAACCGCTGCGAAGGCAAGGCACTGATTGCCATACTCAACAAAACCGACCTTGACGACGATGTCGCCGCGAGAAGTGAGCTGAACGACATCCTGCCCGAGGGTACACAAGTCGTAGCCATCAGCGCCAAAAGCGAAAGCGACATCGAGTCCCTGCGTAATCTTATCGTTGAGACCGCCTCTCTGCCCGATGTGGACAGCGATGCCGTCATCGTGACCAATGCCCGCCACTACCAAGCCCTGACGCATGCCCGAGATGCCATCGCACGCGCCATCGACGGCCTCGACAGCGGCCTAAGCGGCGACCTCCTCGACCAGGACATCCGCGAATGCCTCCACTGGCTCGGAGAAATCACCGGCGAAATCACCACCGACGCCATCCTCGGTGAAATCTTCACCCACTTCTGCATCGGCAAATAATTATTGCTAAGAAAAGCTTATAACAAACAAATATATAACGACTATTATGAGCATTAGTGTTAAAGTCAGAACTAAGAAAAAAGACCTTGACTATAATCATATCTTAAATTCACTTGCTGATGGAGTTTATCCATTGGTAGTGAAATTTATGCAGCCAGAAATATGTGAATTTTATCAACATCGTATTTCTACACGTCCAATAGACATTACGTTAGATGATAATGGTTATGAAATACGTATAACGACCTTGGCATGCCGTGAAGACTATGAGTTATTTGCAAAGACGATAGATTTGGTTCAAAAGATGGTTGATGGCGGTGTCTACAATGAGGACAATGATGATGAAAGAATAGAAAATGTGAAAGCTTTCTTTGGCTCGGAGTGGATTGAAAAGCAGATGGAGATTGATGTGAATATGCTGTTGATAATGATACTGGGAGAATATGTCAATACCACTTCGCCCAATGATAGTCATGAAGTTGGTCTTTTCGGTCCAGTTTGCCAATTCTATCTTGGCGAAAATCTTCTTAAGGATTTAAACGTTGATTTCCATACAGACAGAAAGGAAGCAAGCGACAAGATCATCGAGCGCTTCCGGTATAGTCAATATTCTCGTCCACAAGACATCAGGCGGACAACTACGTCAATGACTATCAATGTTGGTGACAAAACCAAGAAAGAAGGTAGCATCCCAGACAAGCTTACGTTTTACAAGCAAAATGCATACGATATGATTTCGAGAACAGATTATTTCATGCTGGTGACACATGATGAACAGTCTCTGTTGCTCGAATATGATGATTTCATGAAAGTGGCACCTGAACAATGGGAGCGTTTTGACAACTGCCAATATTTCACCACTCCACTTTCTGACAAGCAGTTTAAAGAGTTTTGGGACAGAGCACGAGAATATAGCATAGATAAGCCGGCCTCAGAACTTGAATATGATGAAAGATCTGATAGTCAAAAGGGTAGGAGAATGACAGAAGCCTTGATCTTTGCCGACTTGGATTATGTGAGAAACCACGTAAGTGTCCAAAATTTGCCACCATGTGCCAAGATGGAGCCATCAAAGGATGGCGCTCCACCTATCTTTTATGCAATAGCAAAGTGTCAGGAAATCATTTTTGGTTTTGACGATTATGCCGAAGAATATATGCCCGTGGTTATGGAAATGAGAAAGCGTGCCAAGGCAATGGTGGATTTTTGGGAAAAAGAAATGGGTATCCCGGAATGGAAATCTATACCTTTCATAGAGTTCTCAGATATGTTTTATATGCCAGACGAACGTGATACCATTGCAGAAGTAATGGGATTTGAGCCAAAAGATTTTAGAGAAGCCGGTTTTGGCAACGCAGATTTGCTTTTGTATATGGCTGCCGTAAAACTCGATTTCAAAAGCGTGCTAAACAGGATAAAAGCAGGTATTGACCCAAATCTTAAAATATATCCCGCAAGTGATAATGACAATGCCTTCTGTGCATCGGAGGATACGAAAAGCATATCTTATTCCGATTTCAAGTACCTGTATGCATTATATCGATGGTATATAGAAACAGGTGTAATGGTCTCGCAAGTTCCAGACTGTGGAGTGATAATTCATTGTGCTGCATACTTGAAAATGTACGAGTTCATGAAAGAGCATCACAATAAATATATGAAGCATTGAATTTGATGAAATGTGATCCAGTAAATAATTTCGGTGTTTTCGTAGGTTTTCGGTAAAAACATTTGCGTAAGAGTATTTGAAAAGACATCAAAGCCAAAGCCTCTGATGATCTATAAATGCTAAGAATTACCTTTATTCTCGGCAGAAACATAAAGAAAAACTCAACATTTCGCTGGTTGTCGAGGCCTTTTTGCCCTATTTCCAGTGGAAATAAGTAATGTATGACCTCAAAAGAATCTTCAATGATGAATCTCTCAATTCGGGCGAAATGTAACGGTTTATTGGTGGATTTCGCCCGAAAAGCCTTGCTTTTCTCAAAGGATTGTTGGAGTCTATGGCTACAAACACATAATGCCAAATAACCAAACGAAAATAAGCCGAATCACCAAACGAAATTGAAACATTTGCGTATTTTCGTAGATTTTCTGTAAAAACATTTCGGTATTTTCGTAGGTTTTCTGTAAAAACATTTCGGTAATCTTAGTTAATAAGACACTAAGATGTGGCGTCATTTTGTATTTATAAAGTAATGCACTTACAAGTGTAGACTCTGTAATGTCATTATATGAAATTGCTACTTCGTTGGAAAAATAGCATCTAACTGTATTTTAGTTCTGGGATTTCTTTTCGTGTGGTGAAAACATGGCATGAACATCGGTTAATGGCCTTTATCAGGGACAATATGCCCGATGTCAGTCAGGCGCTGGCGCACAAGGTCAAGAGGGACCTCACGGGGATCGACCTTGTTGGCAGCAGAGAGGGCGGCGACAACACCAGCAGCCTGCCCCATCGCCATGCATGACGCCTGGACACGCAAGGCAGAATTAGCGCCGTGGTCGCTCGAGACTGCGCGTCCAGCAACAAGCATGTCAGGAACACCCTTTGGCAGCATGGCACCAAGCGGCACCGCACCGACTCGGCCATTCTCATGGAAGACAAGACGGGCGCCACTACTCCCCGCATTGTGTTCGTCCACCATCCAGTATGACCATGAGAGTGCATCGTCAGGCACGTAGCCTTCAAGATATTCGCTCTCGGTTATTGTCTTCTCGCCGACGACACGATAGGTCTCGCGCACGCCGACTTCGCTCGCGCAGGCCACAAGTTCGACATTTTCCAGTCCTTTCTGACGTCGGATAAATGTCAAGACACGATCCCGCGCCTCTATACCCCTGCGGTTCGTTTCAGCGCGTGCCTCTGGTGTGGAATTATCAGCCAACGGAATGTAGCACCCGGAGCCTCCTCCCTTGCGAATGAAAAACGGCATACCAACATAGACGTCCGTCGGCAGCAGTTCGCCATCGGCAATCGCCTGTTTGTGTGCCTTATTCACGGCCTCGGCGTCAAATTCCAAGCCCTGTGAGGAAATCCAAAAGAAATAGGAGCCAGGTTGGCGTGCGTCGTCAGAGGGCTTGACGCGCTCAGCACCTGCCAATGCAGCCACCGTCGCATTGCCCGTCGCGTCCACTATTTGCCGTCCCATGACTGGCCCGACCCGCCATCCACAGTCAACACGTTCGACAGTGGTCACCTCAACATTCAAAATGAGGTCCACACCCGCTTTGCGTAAAGTTTCCTCGGCTACGCGGGAATAAATAACGGGGTCAACATGGACACAACTCTCCATCCATTTGTCCGGTTCCTGCTTGGAAAAATCGGGCAGGCTACCATGGGCTGCGGCAACCGCCTCGGTTACCAGGTCCCATACCGGGCCCGAGATAATCTGTCGCCGCCACGCATAGAAAAGCCCTATATCGCACACTTCGGCCTGAACTGTCGTTCCGCCTATTCTGGAATCGCGCTCTACGAGCGCTGTTCGTGCTCCGACTTTGGCCGCTGCTAGTGCCGCTCCGATGCCTGCAGGGCCACCGCCAACAACGACGACCTCATAGACTGGTGTATCCACCTTCACGTCACAGGTTGCAAGCGGCAACGGCTGTCCCCAAGAAACAAGGGCCAGCAGAATGAGTGAAAGCGTTATAACAATTCTTCTACCGATAGCCATCGCAGGAACAGTGGTGAGATGTAATTCTTATTTTACGACGCCACACCAGCCGCCGTTACGGACGAGGTGAAGATGTAACTGGGTCTGCGGGGTTACTGCCTGCTCACCTTTCTTGTAGTCCACAGCGATGCGATGGGCATTTCGGCCGTCCTGGAAATAGGTTAAGTGACCAGGTTTAGTCAAGAAGTCAAGTGAGATGGTCAAGTCGAGGGGCTGCTTTCGCTCTCCTGTGATGGCACCGATGAACCACTGGTCACCTTTTCGCTTGGCCACAACATAGTAGTCGCCAGCCTTTGCAGCAAGTATGCGGGTGTCGTCCCAGGTCGTGGGCACCGAAGAAATAAACCTCGCACATTCCTCTTCACGCATATACCGGGTAGGACTGTCGGCGAGCATCTGCAAGCCGCTTTCGAAGCAGACGTAGAGTGCCATCTGATAGGCTCGCGTGCCGCCACCCATAGGCAGGGAGCCAGTTCCCCAATTGTCCTCGGGCTGTGCATTCTGCATTGCGCCCGGTGTAAAGTCCATAGCCCCCACGGCGTTACGCATAAACGGTAACCAAATGCTGTTCTTGGGCTCACAGCCGGCACATTGCTCCAGTCCAAGCACGCCTTCATAGGACAGCAGATTGGGCAATCGCTGCTCTAGTCCCGAGGGTTTGAATGCTCCATGGAAATCCACCATCAGTTTGTGCTTGGCGCACTCGCGGACTATGCGCTCATAATAATTGACCATCCACTGGTTGCTGTGATCCATGAAGTCGATTTTCAGACCTTTGACACCCATTTGTGCATAATAAGGAATCAAGTCCATGTGATGCTCTACCGTGAGCCACGACAGCCACAGCCATACACCCACACCCTTCTGGCGACCATAGTCCACCAGTTCCTGCACGTCAATCTCGTCACGTGTGGTAAAGGGGTCTTTCACTCTCTTGTTCCATCCCTCGTCAAGCAAAATATACTCCACACCTAAATCCGCTGCCACATCAATGATGTATTTATAGGTGTCATTGTTGATGCCTGACTCAAAGTCCACGCCCCACACGGTCCAGTGGTTCCACCAGTCCCAGTTCACTTGACCGGGCTTGATCCATGACACGTCATCGAGTTCGCATTTGCCACCCAGCACGACTTCCATCTGGTTCCCTGCTATCGTAGCATCGTCGCCGATGACAGCAAAGCGCCAGGGTAACGTGCGTCGTCCGTCAACGCTGGCTGCGATGCAGTCGCGTTCCTTGGTAATCTTCCAACTGCGGTCACCACTGGGCTCCCATGCCTCGGGTGATTTGGGGAAAATAGACGAAAAACCATTCTTGCCGTTAGGTGCCAGAAAGATATGGGGATAATCGCGGACATCACTCTCAGAAAAGAGTATCTTGGTTCCCCTAGGACTTTCAAGCAGGATGGGCAGATAGGTCATTTCGTCCCCCACCTCCAGTTCGGACGTGGAGATGTGAGTGTAAGGCTTCTCGCACGACATGGCATAGGAGTCTGTCTTCGAGATATGGGCGATGAAGGGCTCTGGAAAATTCAGTTCCACGCCTTCGTCCACCACATCAACCTTTCCCTTACCTTTGTTGATATTGAAACGGTAGGCAATGCCGTTGTCGTAAGCACGGAAATTCACGCCGATACCATCCTTGAAGGTCAAAGACAATTGATTAGCCCTGTTGGGCACCGTGGCATACTTCATGGGCACCACAGGTTTGATGACCTCATCAACCTTAGAGCGCTTGAGACCCTTGAGAACAGGGCTTTGGCCAAACCGCTCCTTGCCCACTTGCAAGGTCAGGACATTGTCCTTCAACACCTGCTCCTCACCATAGTAGACACTATACAGCAATTGGTCACCGATGGTGACTTCAATTCTGATGTTTCCATTAGGGGAGATGACTGTTTCTTCTCTTGGCGCAGCAGCGGCAATCAAACTGAATACTGCCAGCAGCATTAATGACAATAATTTCTTTTCCATGTTGCAGTAATATAGAGTTTTTTGCAAAGATAGTGTTAGTCTAAGACAGAACAAAAAGAATTCATTCTTAATTTTGAGGACTTTTTAAAATAAGTGATGAGACCATATCATTATTGTTCCAGCCCAGCCGTATTATCCTCACGCAAAATCGTACATAATGACAAGCATCGGATGTCATCAAGAAAATATCATCAAGTGTAGGTGTCATTGACAGCATTTGGAGAGGATTTACCTGAACAAATTTGGCAGATGTTTCAAATTGCGGTACATTTGCAGCCTTAAATCAATATGACTGTGGGAGACATGGCAAATTCCATAACTATCAAACATCAATATCCGTTGCGCGAACACAACACCTTCGGGCTGGAGGTCAAGGCCAAGCAGTTTATCAGCTATAACACGGTTGATGAGCTTGTTGAGGTGTTAACGAGCTTGCGTGACAAGGAGGAACAAATCCTGCACATTGGGGCTGGGAGCAACTTGCTTTTCACCAAGGATTTTGAAGGTAGCATTCTCCACTCTGACATCAAGTTTATCCAATTTGTGTCCCGCGATAACTGCGAGGTGGTGGTTCGTGTCGGTTCTGGCGTCAAGTGGGATGATTTTTGTGCCGAGATGGCCAGCAACAATTATTACGGCTGTGAGAATCTCTCTTATGTTCCCGGCGAAGTCGGTGCATCGGCCATCCAGAACATCGGAGCCTATGGTGTCGAGGTGGACAGTATCATTCAACAGGTCGAGACGATAGAGGTCGCGACGGGCAAGCCGCGAGTGTTCCGCACGACGGAATGCGAATATGGCTATCGGGACAGCGTCTTTAAGCAACGCCTGCAGGGGCAATACATTGTTACGGCTGTTGTTTATCGTCTTTCGGCGCTTCCCGTTGTCCATCTTGACTATGGCCAGTTGCAGCAGTTGCGCTCACAGGAAGGGGTGCCCACGGCGCAAGAAATTCGCGATGCCGTGATTGCCATACGCCGCTCCAAGTTGCCCGAACCCGAGGAGTTGGGCAGCGCGGGAAGTTTTTTCAAGAACCCCGTTGTGCCTGCAGCAGTGTTCCGGCGGTTGGCTGCGGCTTATAGCGATGTGCCCCATTATGTGGTTGATGACTGCCACATCAAGGTTCCGGCGGCATGGCTCATCGAGCAATGCGGGTGGAAAGGCAAGCGGCATGGCGGGGCTGGTGTCTATGAGAAGCAGCCGCTAATCCTTGTCAACCGTGACCATGCAACCCCCAACGACATTATGGAACTAGCCGTCCTCATCCAACAAAGTGTTTTCGAGAAATTCCACATACAACTTGAACCAGAAGTTAATTACATCTAATACACTAAAAAAATCTGAATATCATGGCATCATTCATCGTAGAAGGGAACCATCGCCTTCACGGCGAGATCACACCTCAAGGAGCCAAAAATGAAGCGCTTGAAGTCATCTGCGCAACCCTGCTTACTACCGAAGATGTCGTCATTGAGAACATCCCCGACATCCTGGACGTGAACAACCTCATTCACTTGCTCAGCGATATGGGCGTCATCGTCAAGCAATTGGATGGCAGCACCTATAGTTTCAAAGCCGAGCACATCAATACAGAGTTTATTGAGAGCCAAGACTTCATGAAAAAATGCGCCCAATTACGGGGCTCAGTGATGCTGATTGGACCGCTGTTGAGCAGGTTAGGCAAAATGTATTTTGCCAACCCTGGTGGAGACAAGATTGGACGCCGCCGACTGGACACCCATTTTCGCGGCATCTGCAATCTAGGAGCCACCTACAGGTTTATCAGTGAGAAGAAAGCCTATCAATTCGAGACAACAGGTCGGATGCAAGGCACCTACATGTTGCTAGACGAGGCATCTTTGACCGGTACGGCCAACATCGTGATGGCAGCCGTCATGGCGAAGGGCACAACAACCATCTATAACGCGGCATGTGAGCCCTATATCCAGCAACTGTGCCGGATGTTGAACCGGATGGGAGCGAAAATCACCGGTATTGCCTCCAATCTGTTGACCATCGAGGGTGTTGACCATTTGTGTGGTGCCCATCATCGCATTCTCCCCGACATGATTGAGGTGGGCAGTTTCATTGGAATAGCAGCCATGACAGGCAGCGAACTGACCATTAAGGACGTCTCGTGGGACAACCTGGGCATCATTCCTGACAGTTTCCGCAAGCTTGGTTTGAGGTTGGAAAAGCGTGGAGACGATATGTTCATCCCGCATCAGGAGCACTATGAAATAGAGCGTTTCATGGATGGCTCAATCTTGACGCTGGCCGATGCGGTGTGGCCAGGTCTTACTCCCGACTTGCTGAGCGTGCTGCTGGTGGTGGCAACTCAGGCCAATGGCAGCATTCTGATTCATCAGAAGATGTTTGAGAGCCGCCTCTTCTTTGTGGACAAACTCATTGACATGGGTGCCCAAATCATCCTGTGTGACCCACACCGCGCCGTTGTCATCGGGCATGACCACAGCATCCGCTTGCATGCCAACCACATGGTCTCGCCCGACATTCGTGCCGGGGTTGCCATGCTGATAGCCGCTATGAGCGCCGACGGTGTAAGCCGAATTGACCACATCGAGCAGATAGACCGCGGTTACGCCAGGATAGAAGAACGCCTCAACGCCATCGGTGCCAAGATAACGCGTATCGAATAGTCATATTCACACGAGCGGCTAGTCCTGCATTCTCACACTGCAGGACACAAGCCGAATAACCAAATGAAGTGGTTAGGAGGTTTTGCGTTTGAGTTTGTTTTTTAGGCGTTTGTAGCCCTCGACGCCGAGGATGGTCAGGCCTCCGTATTGGCAAGTTTTTGCCAGTCCGAAAAGGATGGTCCATAATATGCCCTTTGCCGAAACGCTGATGGGCAGTAGCATTTGGGCAAAGGACAGTATATAGAACGGTATGCAGCACAACAACACGATGACACCGGTCCTGAAAGAGAGTGACTGCAGCCAGGACTTCAACTTGTGCCACACGTGCAGAACTGCTTGTTTAGGTGAACGGGAGGGCATTATATAATCTTCTCAGCCATTCGTTTGCCGGCATCGTAGGCTGCCTGCAGGTCTTGCTCCCAATGCTCGTCGCGATAGTTGCGCTTGGCTTCCTCGGAGAAGCCTGCCAGTTCAAAGTTATCGTAATTCTTCACCTGATAGGTGTTGTAGGCGTAGAGGCGTTCGGGCTCACCCAGGGCAGCTTTGATACAATGCTCCATCGAGCCGTAGCCCTGACTGTTGTTCCGCTCGGGCGATCCGTTCATGGTTTCCAACAGCACTACGGGCATGCGCTTGGGGGCTGTCATGCTGTAATCATTATAGGAAAGCCAGGGGAATGCCAGGCGCTCCAAGAATGTCCTCATTTGGCCCGTCACATCACCAAAGTATATCGGTGAGCCGAGCACCAGACCGTCGGCCTGAGCAATCTCTTCCAGGACAGGAGTCAGCGCATCCTTGAATTTGCAGACGTTGGACGCCCTGCCCTTGATTTTACATGCCATGCACGACATGCAGCCCTTGTAATCGAGGTCATACAGGCGCACGGTCTTGACTTCAATCTCACTGTTCACCGAGCTTGCGCCTTCGGCAAATTTCTTTAACATCGAGGCCGTATTGAAAATCTTTCTCGGACCTCCATCGATAATGATAATCTTCTTCATGATGGTATAGTTTTTTGTTCGTTATTTAGTTGTTTTCTCTTTATGGTTATCAGCAGAATTCCTACTAGAAACAAGACAATGCTGCCGACAACAACTTTGGCGTCGGTCAGAATGATAAGCGGTGTTTTCGACATCTGCAAGTCACCGATTCCTAGCCAGCAATAAACAGCAAGCAGCGTTGCCGTCAGATTGCTGCCAGCATGGAGTGCCACGCTATTCCAGATGTTTCGCGACCAGATAAATATCATCCCGTAGAACATAGCATCAATGAATGCACCAAGGAAATTCCTCACGTGGAGCATCCCAAACAATATGGCCATCACCACACAGACAACCACTTGTGCGCGACGGTTGCGGAAAGGAGAGATGGCCATTTGCCTGAAGCACAGTTCTTCGAGTATTGGGGCAAGCAACACGGCATGAACACTGGACAGCAGGTCCTCACGCAGTTCAGGAGTCGTGTAGGTGATAGGCTCCATCTGCACTGAATGTACGAGCTGCATGAGTCCGTATATGATATATTCCTTCGCGACAAACCAGAGTGGAGCGATTAACAACAACCCGACAATGACAAGTGCCATTGGTCGCTTGAGCTGAAATTGTCTGGCATCAGGGAACAACTTTGGCTCTACCCGTTGAACGAGAAATAGTGTCAACCCAATTCCCGCCAATGTGAGCAACCACGACAGTAACTCGCCGCCAAAACCTGGCGAGTTACCGTCTATCGGCATTGCAGTGACAAAGATGAGTGCAGTGCCGTATGCCGCCGCGAGTATCGGCATCAGGGGCTTGAGAAGGCTGACAATTTTGTTCATCCCAGTAAAAAACAGTTGTCCCAGTTTGTGGTTCTCACTTTAATTGAGCGCCATCGGCGAACGCTTTGCCTACCGTCTTGCCCAACTGGATGTAAGTGTGGTGAACGGGGTCAAAAGTGATGAGTTCCATCTTCTCCACATCGGGTTTGCCGTCGGCTGCCAGGAATTTCTCATCGCAGAGGATGTTGACGATTTCGGCCACGAGATTGTATCCCGCTTCCGACTCATCGAGCTTTTCCTTCAAGCGGCATTCCAGGGTCATCGGGAACTCTTTAAATACAGGAGCATTCACATTGGGCGCTTTCTCGGCAGTCCAGCCCGTCTTCTCCATCTTGTCGGGTGTGTTGCGACCGCTCACGATGCCCACAAAGTCTGCCGCTACCATAGTGCCGACAGTGGCAAAGGTAACAGTGAAGTCGGCATTGTCCTTGAGGTTATCGGTCGTGGCATGCGAACCGAGCGAAATCATGATTTCTTTCATGTCCCACTGGCCGCCCCATGCCGCGTTCATGGCGTTGGGCTTGCCGTCCTTGTCATAAGTGCCGATAATCAGTACGGGTTGTGGAAGCATCCACGCATTAGATTTGAAACTTTTCATTGCAATATTTATATTACTTGATATACTTTACTTTGGATGCATCGCGGGGCTTCGCATCAGGCTGCTCGTCAGGATAGCCGATGGCGAGGATGTAGTTCAGTTTGTAGCCCTCGGGAATGTCGAGACGGTCAAGGAAGAATTTGGCGTCGGCATTCGCGTTCAGGAAACGCACGGGACCGCCCAGGCAGCAGGTGCCAAGTCCCATCGACTGAGCCGCCAGCATCATGTTCTCGCCCAGCAAGCCGGCATCGAGTTCACCGCCACCTTCGGCGGGCGTGCAGACGCAGATAAGATTGGGCGCATTGCGGAACATATTCTTGAAGTCCTTGTCACGCTTCACCTGCTCGGGGTTATGACGTTTATAGACCTCTGTCACATCGGCAATCAGTTGCTGGTCTTCCACCACGCGGACAATCCACGGCTGGCGGTTCATGCCGCTCGGAGCATTGATGCCGGCACATACCACCATCTCCAGTTTCTCATGCTCGACAGGCTTGTCCAAATACTTGCGGATAGAGCGACGGGCCATGATGCTGCTCAGGACTGGGTTCATTTCAATCTCAATGGCGGCATCAATGTCAGTCATCTTGTCTGTGGGCTCATAACGCTTCACGACACGTCCATCGCGCGATACCAGGAACTTGGTGAAGTTCCACTTGATGTCACTCTTCTTGTCGTAGTCGGCATCCTGCTTGCGCAGCATCTCATCCATGAATTTGCCCCTCTGGTCGTTGAGGTCAAAGCCGCCGAAGCCCTTCTGTGCTTTCAGATAGGTGAAAAGGGGCGACTCATTGGCGCCGTTCACGTCGATTTTGTCATACTGCGGGAACTTGATGTTGAAATTGGCGGTGCAGAACTGGTGAATCTCCTCAATCGTGCCGGGAGCCTGCTCACCGAACTGGTTGCATGGGAAATCGAGAATTTCAAAGCCATCGGCATGGTATTTCTCATAGAGTGCCTCCAGTTCATCATATTGGGGCGTGAAACCGCAACGGGTGGCGGTGTTCACAATCAGCAGCACCTTGCCCTTGTAGTCGGCAAGTGACACGTCATTGCCCATGTCATCCTTCACTTTGAAGTCATAGATACTTTGGGCCGATACACCCAGTACGCTCATGATAGCCATAACGCCTAAAATCACTTTTTTCATATTCGTTACTGATATTTGGTGAATTGATATTTCTTGCGGAGTTCATCCTTTTGCTCGTCGCTCAAGCTGGTAAAATAGCCTTTCCAACCTGGGCAGAAGTTGATGTGCCAACGCCAGAAGCGGCCCAACAGGGAATTGGGTTTCTGGTCGTAGTGTGCACGGAATTTGCAGTTTTCGCATTGATGTGCCATAATTCCTTTATTTTTTAAACGTGTTAATAATTGAGTCAAGTTCTTGAACAAGGCGCTGGTAATCCTCAAGTTTCAGCGGGCATGAAGCGAGTTGTTCACTCATGCCGGTGGGGATGAGGTCATAGGCTCTCTGTTCCATCTCACGACCTTTTGCGGTCAGACTGACAATGTGTTGACGTTTGTCTTGCTCCCCCCTTTTGCGGCTGATGATTCCCAGTTTCTCCATGCGTTGGAGCAGTGGCGTGACGGTGTTGGTCTCCAGCATCAGCCTATGGGCAATGTCATTCACGGGCTGACAATCCTTTTCCCATAGCACCATCAGCACCAGATACTGCGGATAGGTAATACCCAGTTCCGTCAGCATTGGCGTATAGGCCTGTGTGACCAATCTTGCTGCCGTATAGAGGCGGAAGCAGACTTGATTATCTAATTGTAACTCTGCGTGCATGTCAATGTTTTAAGCCAACATGGCCTCGACGTCTTTCTCAAAATCCTTGGGCTCGGTGGTGGGCGCATAACGCTTGATGGTCTCGCCGTCCTTCGAAATCAGGAATTTGGTGAAATTCCACTTGATGTCACTGTCCTTCTCCACACTGTTGCTGAGGGTCTTGAAGAGCAGTGCGGCACCTTTGGCCTTAATGCCGTGGTACTCCTCGGTAGGAGCCTGAGCCTTCAGATACTCGAAGATGGGTTCAGCGGCAGGGCCGTTCACATCGATTTTCTTCATAATCTGGAAGGTTACGCCGTAGTTCAACTGGCAGAATTCCTCAATCTGTCCGTCGGTGCCAGGATCTTGCTCCTTAAACTGGTTGCAGGGGAAACCGATGATGACCAGTCCCTTATCTTTGTACTTCTGGTTGAGTTCCTCCAGCCCTGCAAATTGGGGCGTAAAACCGCACTTGCTGGCGGTGTTCACAATCAACAATACCTTGCCCTCAAAATCCTTGAAGTCAATCTCTTTACCTTTGCTCGTCAGAGCCTTAAAAACATAAATCTTTGCCATTTCTGTCTCTTTTAATTGCTATTTATATCGTTTACGATGCAAAGTTACACCAAATAATTTATATCGCAAGCGATTTATCCCCAACTTTAAGAATGTTTAACAATATATCGCACACGATATTATTTTTTGTCATCAAGGTGAATGGATTTTCGGTGCTTTTTCCTTTTTTTCGCATTTTTAATGCGATTATTGAGATTAAGTTGTATCTTTGCGACGATATCAACTCAGAACCAATAATACCAATACAAACGTCTCAATTTTTTGTACAATGAAATTATCTCAAGATAAGAAAAAGAAATATCAGATAGTCACGTTGATTTTCTCACTACTGTTGGGGGTGGGAGTCACAGCCTTTGTTGCACTACAGATGAAGTTAGTTGTTTATGAAGGTGTGATTGGGATGATTATCGATTCGTTGCTCGCAGCGGTATTCTCATGGTTGAGTATCCGTTTGGCTTTTGCCCAATGGAAAAATAGCCACTGGATGTTATTGGCGATGAAGATGGTGCTCCTTTTTTGTGGGATGATAACTGCACTCTTTTTGATTATGATGTTGATTTCTTCACATTTCTACCAAGACATTGAGGCTTATCCTCTGGTGGTGATACACATCATTTGGTTTGGAGGAGTGTTCCTGTTGGCTATTGTTCTGATGATTCCCTTCGGTTTTCTCTCTCATTGGCTATCACGCTTGTCATCAACCGAGAGTCAAGAAAACCAGTTGATAGACAAAAACGACATCACAGGGACTGGTCTTAACGAAAATAAGGAGGAATAGTTCATCCAACTGAGCTGCGTTTAGTTGGTGTTTATCATCTCAGCAGTTTTTTCTTCTAAAAATTTTCAGTTCAGTGGGCTAAACTGCTGAATTGTTGCTATATTTGTTCCCGTAAATTGATTATCAAATGCCATAATGGGAATGAATTTTAAAGATAAAATAGCGGTCGTAACAGGCGGCGCACAGGGCATTGGGCGCTGCATCGCCGAGGAATTCCAGAAGGCTGGTGCACATGTCTGCGTGATTGACAAGCAGCCCGGAAATCACTTTGTGGGTGATATCGCTGACAAACAAGTGCTGGAGCGTTTTGCCCGCGAGGTCATCCAGAAATATGGTCGGGTGGACTATCTCATCAACAATGCCCTGCCACTGATGAAGGGGATTGACGAATGCAGCTACGAGGAGTTCCAGTATGCGATGAGCGTTGGAGTCACTGCTCCGTTCTACCTCTCCAAACTCTTCTCTCCTCATTTTGCCGAGGGGGCTGCGATTGTGAACATCTCCTCTTCACGTGACCGAATGAGCCAACCTCAAACCGAGAGCTACACCGCAGCCAAGGGCGGTATTGCTGCCTTGACTCATGCGCTGGCGGTCAGTCTTGCTGGCCGTGTCAGGGTCAACTCCATTTCTCCAGGTTGGATTGACACAGCTTATACCGTTTATGAAGGACCCGATGCCACTCAACAGCCCGTCGGCAGGGTGGGTAATCCCATGGATATCGCCAACATGGTTTTGTTCCTCTGTTCCGACAAGGCGACCTTCATCACGGGCGAAAACATCTGTATTGACGGTGGCATGACCCACCAAATGATTTATCATGGCGATCATGGTTGGAAATTAGAAAAATAAGACTTAGAAGAGGATGATATGAAACTGAAATTGATTTTGATGATGATACTGTCCTGCCTTTTCACAACGAAGGCACAGGATATGATGATGCTTGTCGGCACCTACACCGACGGCGGCAGCGAGGGTGTCTATTCCTATCGGTTCAATCAGGCGACAGGAGAAGCCCAGGTTTTGGATTCTCTGGCTATGGTTAATCCGTCATATCTGACTAAGCCAAACGACAAAGGGCTTACCTATGTAGTTAGTGAGACCAACGATAAAACTGCTTCGCTAAACGTCGTCATTCTCGACAAAAACGGAAAAATGCGTCTTTTGGACACCAAGCCGACTGAAGGCACCGCCCCATGTTACGTAGCCACCAATGGCGAAATTGCCCTCACGGCAAATTACTCAGGCGGTTCCATGAGTGTGTTCAAACTTGGCCAAAGCGGTACCTATGCCGACCTTGCAGTGAAATTCCCCGGAGCGACGGGAGGCCCCGACCTCAGGCGGCAGAATTCACCCCATGTCCATTGTGCCTGTTTCACACCCGACGGAAAATATGTCCTTGCCACCGACTTCAGCGCAGACCGCATCCTGTCGTTTCGTATTGAGGGAAACGATGTGAAAGATAATGGCGTGGCTGCTGTAGTTTCGGCGGATTCTGGACCTCGCCACTTGACGTTTAGCAACGATGGCCGTTTTGCCTATCTGATGAGCGAACTGTCAGGAAACGTGACGGTATTCAGCTATCAGGACGGCCGGTTAGAAAGGCTGCAAGAGATAGTTTCCGACAGTGTCCAGGCACGAGGTGGTGCGGATATCCATTTGAGTCCCGACGGGCGCTTCCTTTATTCGAGCAACCGTCTGAAAGCTGATGGCATCGCCATCTTTGCTGTTGACGGCAAGACCGGGCGACTAACGCACGTTGGATACCAGCCCACAGCGGTTCATCCCCGCCAATTCAACATCACGCCCAACGGCAAGTTCTTGCTATGCTGCTGCCGCGACAGTGGCAAGATTCAGGTCTTCCGTCGTGATGGCAAGTCAGGTCTTCTTACAGATACCCACCAGGATATACTGCTCAGTAAACCGGTCTGTGTGCAGTTCTTTTGAAGTTTTCCTATTGTACTCAATCATTTAATAATGATCATTCAAATATCTTGAATCATGAGACAACGATACATCATTTCACTCGCTTTGGCCATATTTGCGCTGCTGCCGTTTGGCGCGTTGGCGCAGTTTAATTGGCCTTATACTATCAAGGACGGGACGATAGTGACCGAGGTGCCTGAGCGACCTGGTGGTCAGCAGTCGGCGCTGGGACTTACAGTTGAGAAGATACCTGTCGTGAGGGTGGCCTTCGTGGGGCTGGGTATGCGCGGCCCCGACGCTGTGGAGCGCTGGACCCATATCCCCGGCATCGAGGTGAAGGCCCTGTGTGACCACGAGCGCGACCGTACCGAAGCCTGCCAAGACATCCTGCGTAAGGCATCGATGCCCGCCGCCGACATCTATTACGGCGAAGAGGGCTATAAGGATTTATGTAAACGCAATGACATCGACTTGGTGTATATCGCCACCGATTGGCTTCACCACTACCTGATTGCCCGCGAAGCCCTCGAGCATGGCCATCACGTCGCCATCGAGGTGCCCTCAGCGATGAACATGACCGAGATTTGGTCGCTGATTAACCTGAGCGAGAGTAAGCGTTTGCACGTGATGATGCTCGAGAACTGCTGCTATGACTTCTTTGAGCTCAACTCGCTCTACATGGCTCAGAGGGGTCTGTTGGGCGAAGTGATTTATGTGCAGGGAGCCTACCGCCACGAGTTGTCGCCTTATTGGGATGAGTACTGGAAACGCGGCGCCGACGACAAACTCGGGTGGCGACTCGACTATAACAGCAAGTTTCGCGGTGATGTGTATCCCACCCATGGTCTGGGTCCCATCGCCCAAGTGCTTAACCTTCACCGTGGCGACCGCATGAGAACGCTAGTGGCGATGGATACCCGCTCCTTTAATGGACAGGAACTGTTCAAGGCTCGCACAGGCGAGTATTGCCCGGAATTCAAGAACGGTGACCACACCACTACTCTCATCTCAACTGAGAGAGGCAAGGTCATCGAGATTCACCACAATGTGATGACGCCGCAGCCCTATAACCGCATGTACCAGCTCACGGGCACCAAGGGCTTTGTCAACAAATATCCCGTCGAGGGATTTGCGCTGGCCACCGAGGTGATGAAAAAGGCTGGTGTTAACGTTAGCAAGGACTATACGGGCCATTCCTACCTGAGCAAAGAGGATACCGAGGCGCTTCTGCAGAGGTTCACCTCGCCGCTCGTGAAACGCTACGGCGAGGAGGCCAAGGAAGTGGGCGGCCATGGTGGCATGGACTTTATCATGGACTCGCGATTGGTCTACTGCCTCCAGAACGGGTTACCGCTCGACATTGACGTGTATGACCTGGCCGAATGGTGCTGCCTGGCCGAACTGGGGAGCCTCTCGATGGACAACGGCAACAAGCCTGTACAGGTGCCCGATTTCACCCGAGGCGAGTGGAGCAGGTTCCGTGGCTACCGCCATGCCTGGGCCAAGCCCGAGGACGAGGCCGCAACACGTGCCGCGGCTATGGAATTCACCAAGCAACTGAAAGCCAAGGGCGCCAAGTATTGGGAAAAGCATTAAAAGTTAGAAGTTAGAAGTTTAATTTTCTAGATTTTCTAGATTTTCTAGAGTATCTAGAACTTCTAGATTATCTAGAGTATCTAGAAACTAAAAAAATAGGACTAATAATGGAGAATATCGACACTGCCGGCATTCTGGCACAATTTGAAATAAAGGGTATGGTCAAGAACGTTAAGCCTTTGGGCAACGGACTCATCAACGACACCTACCATGTGATTACCGAGGGCGTCGCGCCCGACTATGTGCTCCAGCGCATCAACAACGCCATTTTCCAAGACGTGGACCTGCTGCAGCACAACATCGAGGTAGTAACGGCTCACATCCGCCGCAGGCTGGAAGCCTGCAGTACCGACGACATCGACCGCCGTGTGCTGCAATTCGTCAAAGCCCGCAGTGGCAAGACCTATTACCGCGACGAGGCCGACCGCTACTGGCGCGTGATGGTATACATCCCAGATACTGTCACCAACGAGGCTGTCACGCCCGAGAGCGCCTATGACTGCGGCAAGGCCTTTGGCAATTTCGAGAAAATGCTGGTCGATGTGCCCGAGCAACTGGGCGAGACCATCCCTGACTTCCACAACATGGAACTGCGCATGCGTCAGCTGCGAGAGGCTGTCGCTAACAATGCCGCAGGGCGTCTTGACGAGGTGCGCGACATCGTCGATGAACTTAAGCGTGATGCCGACGAGATGTGCCAGGCCGAACGGCTCTACCGCGAGGGCCGGTTGCCCAAACGCATCTGCCACTGCGATACCAAGGTCAATAACATGCTGTTTGACCAGCAGGGCAGGGTGCTGTGCGTTATCGACCTCGACACGGTGATGCCGTCGTTCATTTTCTCGGACTACGGCGACTTTCTGCGCACCGGTGCTAACTTCACTGCCGAGGACGACCCAGACTTGTCTCGCGTGGGTTTCAACGAGGAAATTTTCAAGGCCTTCACAACAGGTTATCTCGAGTCGGCACGCGACTTTCTCACGCCCATCGAAATGGAGATGCTGCCCTATGCCGTGGCGCTGTTCCCCTTCATGCAGTGCGTGCGTTTCCTCGCCGATTACATCAACGGTGACACCTACTACAAAATCAAGTATCCCACCCACAACTTGAACCGCACTCGCAACCAACTGGCCCTCTACCGCGACGTGCGCCGCCACGACCAGATGATGACCGACTTCATTCACACCCTGCTGTAATCTGCGATGTGGAATGCCCCTCGCTAAGACGCTAAATTTTCAGACAATTTGCACAGCATTAATGACAACTTGGACAAGTGATGATATGGGATTCGCACTATATCCTGCGGATTCTACACCAATGCGTTTTTTACTGGACGCTAATTAATTAATTTGTCATTTCGTTTAACTTGCACGAATTTTTCGTATCTTTGCGACATGATGAATCACACCTAAGTGAAGAATCATTTAACCAGATTAATCCGAAAAAGAACCAGAAAAAAATGAGTCATGCATATTTGTTAGGCTTGGATGTGGGCAGCAGTTCGGTAAAAGCGTCGTTGGTCGATGTGGAGACGGGCTGTTGTGTGGCATCGGCTTTTTCACCAGGACAGGAGGCTCCCATCAAGGCTGTAAAACCCGGTTGGGCAGAGCAAGACCCTCGTTCATGGTGGGATTATGCCAAGCAATCGCTTGTTCAGTGCTTAAAACAGGCGGATGCAAGAGGTGAGGATATCAAGACCATCGGCATCAGTTATCAGATGCATGGCCTGGTTTGTGTGGACCGTGACCTGCAGCCTGTGCGCGACAGCATTATCTGGTGCGATTCCAGGGCGGTACCTTATGGTGAGCGGGCAATGCAGGCATTGGGCAAAGACTGGTGCCTGGAGCATCTGCTCAATTCGCCGGGCAATTTCACTGCAGCCAAGCTGGCGTGGGTTAAGGAAAATGAACCCGATGTGTACAGGCGCATCTACAAGGTGATGCTCCCGGGCGACTACATCGCCATGCGACTGAGCGGTAAGCCAGCAACGACCATCAGCGGCCTGAGCGAAGGCATCATGTGGGACTTCAAGGCTGAGCGACCTGCCGTTGAGCTGCTGGACTACTACGGCTTTGACCACTCGCTCTTGAGCGAAACGGTGCCTACCTTCGGCATTCAAGCCACAGTGTCGCCTCAAGTGGCCAACGAGTTGGGCCTCAAGGCCGGGACACCGATAGGCTACCGTGCCGGGGACCAGCCCAACAATGCCTTGTCGCTGAGCGTGCTCAATCCTGGCGAGGTCGCTGCTACGGCAGGCACCTCGGGCGTCGTGTATGGTGTTCTGGGCGAGGTCAATCGTGACCCGTTGAGCCGTGTCAACACCTTTGCCCATGTGAACTATTCGGCCGACCTTGACCGCCTGGGCGTGCTGTTGTGCATTAACGGCACTGGCATCCTCAATGCCTGGATGCGTCGCAATGTGACTTCAGGTCTTTCCTATCAAGAAATCAATGACCTCTGCGCCTCTGTGCCCATCGGCAGTGATGGCGTGACGGTCATCCCCTTTGGCAACGGAGCTGAGCGTGTACTCGAGAATCGTGAGACGGGATGCTCGGTACACGGGCTGGACTTCAACCGCCATAACCGCACCCACCTGCTGCGCGCGTCACAGGAGGGTATCGTGTTCAGTTTTGCCTATGGCATGGAAGTCATGCGAGAGATGGGCATGGACATCAGCATAATCCATGCGGGAAAAGCCAACATGATGTTGAGTCCCGTCTTCCGCCAGACCTTGGCTACCGTGAGCGGTGCGACCATCGAGCTGCATGATACCGACGGCAGCGTGGGTGCCGCACGTGGAGCTGGAATCGGAGCTGGAATCTACAAGAATGCCCAGGAGGCTTTTGCCACGCTGCAATGTCTGTCGGTCATTGAGCCGATTGAACAGGACCGCGAAGCCTGCAAGTGCGCTTATGAACGCTGGAAAGCCTTGTTGAAGAAGGCTTTATCATAAAATAGAATTATTACCATCAATAATCAACATAACACTAAAAGACAATGAGTAAAGAGTATTTTCCCGAGATTGGCAAAATCCCGTATGAGGGAGCCGAGAGCAAGAATGTGATGGCGTTCCATTACTATGATCCCGAACGCGTGGTTATGGGCAAGAAGATGAAAGATTGGTTCAAATTCGCCATAGCCTGGTGGCATACCCTGGGGCAGGCTAGCGCTGACCAGTTTGGCGGACAGACCCGTTCCTATGAATGGGACAAAGCCGAGGACCCCTTGCAGCGCGCCAAGGACAAGATGGATGCTGGTTTTGAAATCATGCAGAAGCTAGGCATCGAGTATTTCTGTTTCCATGATGTGGACCTCATTGAGGAGGCCGATACTATCGAGGAATATGAAGCCCGCATGAAGGCTATTACCGACTATGCCCTGGAGAAGATGCAGGCAACGGGTATCAAGCTGCTGTGGGGCACTGCCAACGTGTTCGGCCACAAGCGCTACATGAACGGTGCCGCCACCAATCCCGACTTCAATGTCGTGGCACGTGCAGCCGTGCAAATCAAGAACGCTCTCGATGCCACCATCAAGTTGGGCGGTAATGCCTACGTCTTCTGGGGTGGTCGTGAGGGCTATCAGACCCTGCTCAACACCCAGATGCAGCGCGAGAAGAACCACTTGGCCAAGATGCTCACGGCAGCCCGTGATTATGCCCGTGCTAAGGGCTTCAAGGGTACCTTCCTGATTGAGCCCAAGCCCATGGAACCCACCAAGCACCAGTATGACCAGGATACCGAGACCGTTATCGGCTTCTTGCGTGCCAATGGCCTTGACAAGGACTTTAAGGTCAA